>ERZ834433.67-NODE-67-length-133873-cov-6.712034_pt1 | contig 133873 bp, 121 predicted proteins | sample MGYA00519948_ERZ834433 | MGnify/ENA primary metagenome ERZ834433 (study PRJEB31850, sample SAMEA3708752) | human gut metagenome | biome: human gut; feature: human-associated habitat; material: faeces | place: China | collected 2014 ...
GCGCATTTCTGTTGTCACAGAAGTCGGGAAGTGACGCCCAGGACGCATTGAGTGCAGCCTTCTCTCCGACGGTCAAGTCAGCATGAAAGCCCCACCGGTTTGCATTCAGCGCAGATCTGACGATCTCATAAGGAGCAAGGTTATCTGCATGCAGCTGCTTCCATGATTTTTGCGACCGTATTGTAATAGGCGGAGTATAACTCACTGAAAATCATTGTGCGGCACCTCCGTCAAGCCCATACATACGGCACATTTCCTGAATGTCTGCCTTGAATTTGTTTTCAGCCGTTCGATTTGAGAAGCTCATTCTCGTAATGCGGGAGATAAATGTGCGTATCCACGACAGATATCACTCTTTTTCGCAATAATAGTAGCATATAATTGGTATATAAGGGGGGAGTAACTTGGAAAATCGAAATGTTGAAGTCATCATAAAGCTGTCGGAAAATGAGTGTAAATTCATCAAGGAGATTGCACAACAGGTACAGCTTCCATTAGCAGATTTGATTATGCTTGCAATTATCGCATTAGATAAAAAAACGAATAGTGCGAACCGCATTAAGGACACGACTCTCTGAATCTAATGTTCAATCCGTATTTCATGCCCTTGCGTCAGGCCCTCTGCCCAAAAGAAGTGATGTTCTAGCATGTTCGTTCAGAACTTTACCAGAAATAAGCCTATTGATTTCTCTTGAGTCAATATTTTCTTGGTACATTATATGTTTATACGCTATTCGACTAATCAGCATCCGGGCATAGGGGTTCCCACCGATTTCCTTTATCAATGCAATTGCGCTTTGAACAAACTGAGCCGTATCCCCCACATTTTCTTGCATCATTAGGCACATAATTTTGTCGTTTTGATTCGCTGAAGGATGACTTTGCAGCGCATGAATTGTGCTATGGTTTGACGAGTTGAATGCGATGTCATTCAAAATGTTTAGCGCGAGAGTTGTTCCAGCATCTGCAAACAGCTGTCGAATTTTTTCTTCGGTGATCTGTTCGCCAGGAAGTTTCTCTTTTGCAAAGTGAAGTAAGCTGAGCACAATTTCTTCGCTTTTGTCTTGATGAGGTTTCAATACAGCATATACTATTCTTTGAGGCAATGAATATAGTGCACTAACCAAAGCGTCTACTTCCTCTGCATCTAAGTTGCCGTATTGGTCAGCCAGTCCACGTCCAATTAACTCTGTGTACTTTAGGGCTCTGAGTACTACATATCTTTCTTTTTGTACATCACTCTCATCGTAATCGAAAATGCCACGGAATGATATCGAATTATGGCGTTCTTGCTCAACCCGCTCGGTTTGCAATTTAGCATTCCTTCGCTCTTTGGAAGATGGGACGCCAGCTGTCTTATGGGACCCAAGTTGTAAAAACGGAATGTTCTTTTCTTCAAAGTTCCATTCTGGAAATTCATTAAGTAATTCTTGCGCTTTTTTCTGGATCGAGGTAATAATTCTTGTATTGCTCCTAATAAATGACAAGAACAAGATTATTGTATCATTAATACCAAAACAGATGTGTTGCATAACATATGTTAACTTTTCTAGATCAGCCGGTGATTTCTCAAACTGGCGGCTCAACGACTTTGCGACAAAATAAGCATATGTATTCTTATCATGAAATTCAATTTCAAAAGCATCACTGGCTTCACGCAGAACATTGGCTGCAACACATGTACGCAAAAACATTTTGGGTTTAATATTTGTCCTGCGTTTGCTATTGAACTCTTCAACAATTTTTGCAAATATCTCATCCGAGACTTTTTCTGCTTTCAGCTCAAAATACATACAATCTGCTAAAAAGTCAAGTAGACTAAGGTATACATTGGAGGTCTCTGAAGAACACTCTCCAAGAATAGCATTTCTTATATTTGTTTCAAAAATTAACGAAATACTTTGAAACCCTTTATGCTCAGCAGTTCCTTCGCGGAAGAAAAACTTGATATACTGCAGTGTATCACTGGGAGTGAAGTTAAATAAACCTGTTTGGCTTTGCACCATGTAATCTAATGCAAGTCGAACGCTGTCAATTTCTTCGCCGCTTTTGCCTAATATTTTTCCAACTTTTTCCACAAGAGCATCCCTGTTCTCTTTATACATTGGGCGAATATCAAGACTGCATGTTTCCTTGCCTTCCAGCTTGTTTTTGACAACTTCCTCTAAATCTCGCAACCGTTCCTTAGCCGTATATATCAGCATCATATTTTTCTCTAAGATTGCATTTACAAGATTTTCCCTGGCTCGTGTATTTTGAATCAAATCCAGATTGTCAACAAATACTATCTTCTTTGCAGGATCACTTTGTTTATATGTCTCATAAGCATACCCAGTCATATCTTCGTATTGTTCCTCAAAAAGATTTTTAAACATTTTATCAATCTGACTATCTCGATAATCACGATTTTCTATGAGCAACGGAATGTATCCTCTTGCAATAGACCGGTTATATAAGTATTTTATGAGGCTTGTTTTTCCTGCACCGTTTCCCCCTGTGATTCGAATCATGCGGTTATCTTTCAAAGCAGAAAAAACATCTTCTTCTGTAAGTTCTCTTATCGACTCTGATGCCGAGAATGTTCCTCCCTCTACCGTAAACTTTGGAAAAACAAAATAGCTATTAGCCGAATCGCTAATTCCTTGATTATCGCGTCCAAGTGCTTCAAGATATTCTTCTTTTGGCGCAAGAGAGTGGTTAATCTGTGCAAATGCGCCGTGTTCTTTTGCAGTGAAGAGTCGTGCTTCTGTTGCCCAATCAAATCGGTATCTAGTGATCATATGCTGGTCGTTGTCAAATATGGCCGCATTGAAAGCCGCATTTCTTTCTGGGTCTAAATCAAATTTCCCACCCATAAAGATGGTGTTTTGGAGACCATCTGAGTATTGTGTAGTATAGAATTCCGCTTTATGATCGTGTCCAAAGAAAGTGATATCATCGGACGCTATCGATTGCTTTATCATCTCCTTGGAACTCCACTCGCACCACTCAAAATGATGATGCATAATTGTGATTTTAAAGTCAACATTCTCTCCGCGCTTTAGATTTTCGCCAGTCTCAACAGGGAAAAAGTGAAATTGTTTGTCATCCGGTTCTCTAGTCGAATAAGGAGCGGAATTCAGTCTACATATCTGTATAGATACATCCCCAATTTTCTCGATACTTGCATCGCATATCTTATTGCTTTTAAAGCAGTTTTTCGAGGCTGCGTACGAAAAGAACCGGCCTATTCTGTTGAGTTCCTCCGAAAGGTGCTCTTGTAGGTTCCACTTCTCAATAGTTGCTGCATCTCTACAACCCTCAGGAAGATCCATGTCATGATTACCTGGAACAATATATATGGGTATAAATCCGCATTGCAATGTACTAGACAACTGTTCGATGAGGTGATCCAACATCTGTTCCCCGACTTTATATTCATCGATCGAGTTTGTATCTACCAAGTCTCCAGAGAAAACTAGGACAACTTTATCAGCCTTTGGAAGGGTCCTAATTGCATCGACAGCCTTATCAATTTTTAGGAAGCGCAATGCGTCAGATATCCTACAGTGCATATCGCTGATTTGGATAAATAGAATTTTCATTTGATAATTCTCCCTATAGTAAATTGTCGGAAGCAATGTGAAGCGTTTCTACATATGCGCGCTTTACATCCTTCGGTCCTTTGATTCTGACCTTCCTGCCGAATCCGAAAATCCAACTGAAGAAGATATGGCTGACGGCCACCCGGACGATCACCCGGAAGGTGCTCATATCGTAGGCGTAAATCGTCTCGTAGGCGTAAATCGTCACATCCGTGCCGAAGCGGTCGATAATTGCGTCGATTACGGAGTTGTCGCAGATCAGCTCTACCTCCTGACACTCGCTGCCATACATCCGAAAGGTGGTCGCAAGGAAATCGTCAACATCAAAGTCTTCCAGAACCGGGACGGCATCTTCCGAAAGAATGTCAGGACGGGCGCTGATGCGGTCCACACGAAAGCTGCCAATGGCCTGATGCTTGTCCGAATAACCAAGCACATAGTAATAATCACCATTCCAGATCAGACGATAGGGGCTGAAGATGTACCGTTCGCCATCGTGGTCAGATAGTGGTCTTCATCGGTGCGCTCATATAGAATCTTCGCCAGATATAGCGGGCAGAGCTTTGCATTGTTGTCCATTGGTTATACCTCACGCATACATGGTAAAATTACCGCTTAGTTTGTTTCATCCTCCACTACTTCCATCAAGTCTCCAATGTCACAATGGAACACCTTACACAATCGGAGCATGACAGACATGGAGACGAGGCGGTTATTGTTCAACTGGGTCATGGTATGGGACGACAGGTGCGCAGCCTTGGCCAGCTCGCCTTTTTTCATTTTGTTTTTGATTAGCAAAATCCAAAGTTTGTCATAACGGACCGTCATGGGTTCCTCCTGTTGAAAATAAAATCTCCCAAAATGCTTATAACTTTACAGAATATATTCTACCATAACGCCTCCGAAATTACAACAGAATACGAGCAAATTCCGCAAAAACAGCAGCTATGGTGTCGATTTTGACCATCACCTGAAAAGGCCTCCCGAACCGTTTACCTATGGAAAGGCAATTCGGGAGGCTTATTTGCGTACAAGGCACTCTTACAAGCTATCTGGGCCTGCGATATTGATGATCCGCAGGCCGCTACGGCGGGCACAGTTCACGGTATAGGCCGTGCCGCCGGTGGGTTTCGTAAGATAGCAAATGCAGACGCTACTGTTATCCACAAGATGCCGATTGCGTTTTTGCATATAGCCCCGAAAATAGTGTTCCGATGTGTATATGTCGCCTTATCTGCACATCTCTTGATCTCTTCGTAAGTGTCGATATCCGCTTGCGGCCAGCCCCGAGTTTGATTAAGGCACGGTAGCACAAGGATCAACCGGATCTGCGGATAACGCTCCCGCAGGCGGAGGAGCGCCTGTGCTGCCAGAGTATCAAACCCCAAGGCACCGCCTGCGCCAAAATAGCGATAGCCTTGCTCAATCAGCTTGACCAAGGTGTCCTCCAAGTGCTTGGAGATTTCGGGCAGATCATCTGCCGGCAATTCTCGATGTCCGGTGAAGCATACTGTTTTTGAGCGCATAAACTCCGCACCCCCCCTCTCGAATACTATAAGTGCCAAAATTCAAGAAATAATATCTATAGTATATATCCCAGTCATTTGAATATCAATAATCTATGAATTGGCCAAAGGGATATTTATAGACTATATGTGGAGGCGATGGGAATGAGTGATATCGCAAAGATCATTGGGCAACGCATCAAAAACTACCGGACGCAAAAAAGACTCAGCCAGGAAAGCTAGCCGAGCTTGCCGGCTGCCAGACCACATATATCGAGCAATTGGAACGTGGTGAGAAAAACGTCACTTTGGAAAGTGTTGAGAAGATTGCATCAGCTATGGATATTTCCCTGTCCGAGCTATTCGATAAGTTGGGAAAGAGCGGCAGCAACAACATTACGGCCAAGTGCTATGACCTGGTTGCCGCTAAGAACGAGGCAGAGCAGAAGCAACTCTATAAAATGCTTCAGGAAATGGACAAATACAAAAATCAATAAAAAAACACGTTGCCACCCGACGAAGGGTGACACCGTGTTCTGCTTAGTAGGCGACTACGCCGTAGCCGAGAATTTCATAATGACCAACCGGGTACTGATTGACGCGGCAGCTATCGCCGGAGTCGCCTTCGATGGTGTAGACAACGCCGTTTTCGACCTTCTGGACGATACCGACATGATCGGCTTGACCGTCCTGCGGGCCGGTGCTGCCCTTATTATCCCAATCGAAGAAGATAATTATGCCGGGCAAGGGCTCCATGGCATTATCCGCCCACATTGCCCACCTGAGAAAACGCAACGGCAACGATCTGGTCATCCACTCCATAGATTCCGTAAAGCACCGCCGCCCACATGCCGCCAGTTCTTCTTCGCTCAGGCCGGATTTCTCCGCTTCGGTGTCCTTCCGCGGCTCATCGATTTCCGTAATCAGATTTTTCAGATTGTCAAATGTCGCCTTGCTGCTCTTGGCATCCAGATACTGATGTGTAAACATGGCGCTGCAAAAGATCGCTGCCGCGCCGAGTATGGAAACGATGATGATTCCAAGGGCTTTCTTTTTCATTTTGTATTTCTCCCAAAAGAATGGAGGACGGGGTTAATCCCGTCCTCTTGCAAATTTCCCCTCGCCAGGGCGTGTGGTCATAAGCTGATAGAGCTTGGTATTCTGCGGGAACCGATTGATGAAGGGTACCAGCGCAGAGCCGTATTTAATCAGTCCGCAACCGGCGTCGGCATTGGTGATACAGCTCATCTGCTCATTGGAGATGTTCAGCAGCTTGGCAAGCTGCCCTCTGTCGGAGGTAGCCTGATTCAGCATAACTACAAATTCCGAGTTGGAAAGCATGGTGCTGGTCTGAACAGAATCCAGCAGATGCTCCACATTCTGCGTAATTGCCGTGGGGTATGCTAATAAGCTTTGATTTACACGGGTTTTCTGCGGATAAGACATCCTAAAACATATATGAAAAAACCTATACAGTAATATTGGTGCAAAAAACTCGAAATGCGTTTGCCTTCACTGGCACGTGGGCTCGAATTCCACCGTCTCCGCCACAAAAAGCCTGTAATCAAGCCGATTTCAGGCTTTTTTCTTTTTTTCAAAAGATTAATCAAACTCTTAAAAATCATCAAAATCCGTGTTGGAACAGCGTTAGAACGACGTGTTTTTGCGTTGAAAGACCGGTTTTTTACTGAGTTCAAATACATTTATTATGTTATTTACTCTGTTACTTCGTTCCAACGGCTTCCAAAGTCGTCCGCACCGGGAAGAATTATCCCCTTTTCCATTGCCTGAGCGGACGAAATTTTTGATTTATAGTCCAGATGAGCATATATATTAGCCGTTGTACTAAAATCAGAGTGACCAAGCCATTCTTGAATTTGTTTTAGCGGCACACCGTTAGCAAGTAATAAACTTGCACAACTGTGTCTTAAATCGTGAAAACGCATTCTTGGCATTTCGTGCTTTTCTATGAACTTCGGAAAATATTCTGTTAAATAATTAGGTCGCATTCGGTCTCCTAACTCATTAACAAAAACATAGCCGTCGTAATCATAGTTGTAACAGTTACCGCAGATTTTTTTATTCAACTCCTGAGCTTCTTTTACTCTTAGAAAATACTCTTTGAAGCTGCCGACCAAAGGGAGCGTTCTAAGACTCGACTTTGTTTTAGCAGAGTCTTGCTCTATGACCTTCATCGTTCCGTCTATCGTGGTTTCAGTTACCGTTCGCTTAATGGTTATTGTGCCACGATTAAAGTCGATAGCATCCCATTTCAGCCCGATAACCTCACCTCTGCGGAGGCCATAAAACGCAGCCACTAATACAGGAAGTTCCAATCGAGTACCTTTAACAATTTTGAATAATTGTTGCATTTGTTCTCCATCAAGAAATGTCGGCTGAAAAGTATTCTTCCTTGGTCTATCGACCTTCATTGCTACATTTTGCGGCACCATATCGGTTTTCATAGCATACTTTAACGCTTGATAAATGACAGCGTGATAGTGAATTACAGAATTGGCTTTAACTATTTTCAGCTTTTCTGTATAGAATTGCTGAATATGTCGAGCTTCTAATTCTCTTAAAGTAAGACCCTTCTGACGAAAATACGGTCCTATTGTACTATTAACCATACTTTGGTACGAACCAAAGGTTGACGGTTTAACTCTTGTTCTGACAATATCAAGCCATTGGTCTAAGTAATCGGCAAAAAGTAAATCCGGACTTAATTCTCCGGCAACAGGCGGAATTTCGAATTCACTTCGAATACGAATAAGTTCCTGTTGTGCTTTTCGTTTATTTCCCTTTTGGGTCAAACCGGTAGATACCCATTTTTGATGGCGCTTACCGTTTGCGTCTGTATAACTAAGAACGGCATAATAATAGCCGTTTTTTGTTGTAAGAGTTCCTGACACCATTTTTTATACCTCCAAAATAATTTCATTATGCGCAGGTACTTCCCACCGTTATATGTATTTTACTATTTTGGCAGGAAGCACTCAATTATGCGAATACAAAACCACAATCAAAGAAATGGGTCACTTTGCTCCATAACATATTCAATGACATTTACCTTAGGTATTCTAAAAGCATTTCCTATTTTTAACGCCTTAATATACCCGTTGTTTATAAGCTCATAGGCAAGATGACGACTTATGCAAAGCATAGATTGAAGCTGAATGATATTTACAATATCCGGGTATTCCGGAAACATCATTGAATACAAATCTCTTAATTCGGATTTTTTCATTTTCATTATTCTCGCCTCACTTTCCTTTCTTTGCAACGGCATAAAGAATATAGTCATAACCGTAACGGTGGTTACAATAGTCGCAACGGTCCATTGTTTCTTGATATTCGCCTTTTTCAATCTTGTAACTTCCGGTATTCTCAAAATAACTAAGGCAAACCGAACAAAGACACATATACATCGAATTATTTGACATAGGGTTTTTCATTTATTTTCACTCCTTGACTGATTAAAATTACCCCTCACTTGGTAGGCAATGAAAACGGTCAAAAATTAACCCCCTGACAAATATTTTTTTATTTTTTTAATTTTGTTACAGATAGCAGTTGCTGTATTACCTCGCATTACTGCCACTTCCTTTTGTGTATATCCTTCAAATACAATTAGTGTAATCAGGTCTATATCTTTCTTTGGTAAAAAGCAGATTTTCGTGTATAAATCATAGTTTTCAAGTTCGTCTATCCACGCAAATCGAGGGTTGTCTTGAAAACAATGCTTGTCGCTTTCAGAAGTCTCGTTTAAGAAATTTTTAAGCAAAACAGAAGTTGTCTCATCTTGTTCAGATTGGTTCTCGTATAAGTTTCCTAAAAGCGGTTGTGTGTGGTTACACTCATTTCTGTTGTTTCTAAATACTTTAAGGTCAAACTCATACATTACCTGTATATCCTGTTCACTCATTCCAGCTGCTTTATATTCTTTGCGAAGCTTGTCCCATTTTTTAGTAAACTTCTTCTTTTCGGATGCGTAATTAAATCCCATTATCGTAATCTCCTTAAATTTGAATTTTTGAATTTGGTTTGAAATCAAAAATTCGGAGATTACGGGTATTTAGCTATGTATGCTTGCCACAAACGCATCATTGGTTGTTATTTTTCTTTTTTCAAAACAAAAAAGAAAGAGGTCTGACGAAAATCGTCAGACCTCTTTCTAAACAGTACAAGCCGCGTGTTTGCTTCCATATAGCATCCACTTTACACAAGCTTATTTCTTTTTCAATTCACTTCAATATTTCAAATCGAATTTTGTATGCATACACCGTTATTTTTGTCCTGTGATTGGCTATTTATGAACTGGCATTCTCAAAAGTTCCGGATTCTATTTTAGTGAATCCAAAAAAGGACTAATCGTTGACGGTCCTATTTTGATAGACTTTTTTTATCTTTCCAGCAATAAGTAATATACTTTCCAGAATCACACTCATACAGCATGGTATCATAACCACTTCGATTTTACAAAAAAATGACACAATCACTGTAATCCCAATTACAAGTAAAATAATCAGTGAAATTTTACGGAAATACCGAAATTCTTTTTTAGAAAGTGGCTTTTCTGGTGTGTCAAGCGGACAAAGAGCCAATATACAAATTGCCGAAAGTACTCCAATTACCAATAGCGTTATTTGAAAATCAAATACTTTTGCCATTTTAATCACGACAATAGACATCGCTATTGATAAAGTTGATAATATTTCACACTTCGATTCACTTGATGCATGGTAACCACCTGCATATCCTCTAATAAGCATAAATGCTACATAAAAGATAATACCCTCAAGCAAACATTTTAATACCAATCCCAAAACACAGGAAACAATAAAAAAAAGAAGGTGTGAAATCAGCATAAATATACCATAATTATACAGTTCTTTATCTTCGGCATCAATCGTCCCATTCGAAAGTAACTTGTCAGTAAATTGACTGGCTAGTTTACTTATCATTCTCGACTTTGCTGTATTTCGTTAAAGCAGCCGGTTTTTTAGGCTGATAAAGTGCAATGCAAGTCGTGCTGTTCGCAGAAATCTTTGCCTGCTTTTCAATAATGCGCTTCACCATTTTTTTAGTACTTTTAATCATAAAGTTGTCCTCCTTAAAATTTCGTAAGTTTTTTGGATTTATTTTGACAAGCAAAATATACCACAGTTTCACCGTTATTTGTGGCTTTTTTCATTTATATCAAAAAAATTGTAATAGCTATGCATATTCTTTCATCTAGATTAAAATATTAAGTGATATCATGAATATTGCGCCTATTGGATATTTTATTTTCCATTAGGCTGTTCGTTTGCTTAAGCGACTATGTTAAAATATTCAAGAGGCGATGTTATGGATATTAATTACCGCTTAATAGGCTCACGGTTATGTCAAAGAAGAAAAGAATTAAACTTAACGCAAAGAAAATTGGGGGAAATGATGCACATATCAAGTCCTCACATTTCTGCTATTGAAACCGGCAGCAAACAACCAAGCTTGGAAACGCTTCTTGAATTCTGTAAGGTTTTGAATATCAATATTGACTACTTGCTAAGCGGTACAATTTATAATGATGTTGACGCACAATTAATTGAAAAAATCAAGATTTGCTCTTTGGAGAATCAGAATAGAATATCCAAAATAATTGACATTTTTGTCGAAGAAGAGAAACTTGAAAAATAATTTAAAGCATTGTATAATTCAAATTATACAATGCTTTTTGTTTTGTGGAGGTGCTGCATGAAAATAGCAGTATGTGATGATCAAAAAGAATATAGACAATTTATTTTAAAGCACATAAACTTTTACTTCAATGAGCGCTTAATAGATTTTCAAGCATATGAATATGAAAGCGGAGAATCTCTGTTAGCATCCAATAAAAAATTTGACATGATTTTTCTTGATATAGAAATGGAAGAACTTAATGGTATTCAAACGACAAAGGCGCTAAACCGAACAAATAAGAACGCCATTATATTTATTATCACAGCCTATCAAAAATACCTAGATGATGCCATGGATTTAAATGTCTTTCGATATATCGACAAGCCTATTCAGGCTAAACGCTTATATAACGGTTTAGATAAGGCGATAGAGCAAATCAATAATAATGAAATCACTTTCAGAACCAGAGATGATGGTATAGTAACACTGCGAAAAAACGAAATCGTTTTTGTGGAAGTGAAAATCCGAACAGCCTATGTCTCCACTATCAAAAAGCGATACATTACGAGAGAAAAAATGTCTTTCTTTAGAAAAAACTTAACCGCAACATACTTCGCCATACCGCATGCAAGCTATATTATCAACTTTAGTTTCGTAAGGAACTACCATCGAGATCATGTCATTATGAAAACGGGACACACAATTTCAATCGCTCCGAAAAAGCAGAATGAGATTAAGAAAAAATTTATACAATTCTTAGGAGACGGCTATGGCGGTTTATCAGATAATCTTTAATATTGTTTTGTATTTTTCCGAAGGATTGATTGTCTACTACTATGCAAACTCATTTTTTCAGCACAAATACAGCACCCCCAGGACCATAATTGGCATAATGATCCCTCATGCAGTTCTTCTGTGCATATATTATGCCAATAATACAATATTAAATTTTGTGGCGCTATTTATAGCGTATTGTTTGATCTTCTTTTTATTATATAAATGCGGTTTTTTCACTGCGCTTTTTAATACTATCGTCTTGCTCTGTATTATGGGAGCAAGTGAATGGTGCATCATATTCTTAACATCGCTTTTTCTAAAAAAAGATTTCTATGCGTATCAAGAATCCGCCCCTCTGCAAATGTTTGACATTACGCTGAGCAAACTAGCCTATTATTTTATTTGTCTGGTTCTAGTTCGTATTTTTTCCAAAAAGAAAATCAACACCCAAAATAAGAGCAGCTTTTGGAAGCTTATGATTATGCCGGCTGCTTCTGTATTTTCTCTGTTTGTATTTAGGTATATTTCTTTGGAGGCCCTGCTTTCAAGTACTGCAAATATTCTTTGCTCCATTACTTCCTTGTTTTTGTTACTCTCAAATATAGTCGTATTTTTCATTTATGAAAATTCAATATGCAATGCCTCCGAGTTATATGAGCTAAAAGCAACCCAGCAAAAACAAGAAATCGAAAAACAGTATTTGGATATACTGGAGCAGAACAACAAGGACCAAAAAATATTTACACACGATATTAAAAATCATCTGGATCAGATAAGCAATATGACCGATGATGCCGACATAAAAGGATATATTTCAAAGCTATATAAAACCGTAAATCAATACAGCAATATTGCCATCAGTGGAAATAAAGCGCTGGATATTATCATTAGCAAATACAATACTCTTTGTGAAAACAAAAGTATCGCCATATCTTTCAGTGTAAAAACCGCCAATCTTTCCGACATAGACAATACCGATTTGTCTACAATACTGAACAACGCCCTCGACAACGCAGTTCAGTCCGCAGAACGAAGTGAGTGCAAAAATATTTCTGTTGATATATACACAAAAGAGCTTTTTGAAATAATTAAGATTCAAAACAGTTGTGATTCGGCTCCGGTATCGGCAGACAAAAAGCTATTTACCAGTAAAAAAGATAAGGAGCTGCACGGATTCGGCACAGAAAGTATTAAACGGGTCTTAAAGAAATACGACGGAATATTTGACTGGTCGTATGATAGTAATTGCAAAATCTTTGAAACTACTATAGCAATACCAATAACGAATAATTGATTGCAACTATGATAAGCTGACTGCAAATAGCAGTCAGCTTTTTGCTTTTGTGCAGAAATTTATGATAACGTCGATAATTATGTCGTTTTTTTCGACAGTTAGTCGATTTCAATTTATAGTTTAATTTATGTTGTGTATCATACAGAAGGACTTATTTTGATAAATTCCACATAAATACAAGGAGAATGCGTATGGAAGAATTAAACAAAACTATCACTACCGGGTGTAAGCCATGGAAAAAGGTATTAAGTGTATTGCTGTCAATTATCATTGCCTTTGGAACATTCGTTACAATAACATTCGGTAACAGCAGATTTCAAAAATGGCTGGGCATACGAGATATGCTTTCTGCATATGCCGCAGAAATGGTCGATACCAAAAGAGCAATAGCAGTCGATGAAGAAGCTATGCTCGCAAATGACCACACAATCAATCTCGAAAACAAAGATGGCTCAAACACGGTATATTTGTTCAGCGAACCCATTTCATATACAGATGAAAATGGCAAACTTAAGACTAAAGATATATCTGTCGAAAAACAAACAGATAAAAAATTAAAAAGCAACGGATATGAATATACCAACGGTCAAAACGACTATCGAATTCATTTTTCAACTAATTCGAGCACAGGTTTATACATAAAATTTGACAATAGCAGTTACTCTATTATTCCACAAAGTGATAACTCTGCTGAAGGTGCAGAAAGCACATCCGAAATTCTTGGCGAAAGATTTGAAGACTTTGAGTACAAAAATATATATGGTGAAGGAACGAATTTGAAATTCTATCCCCAACTTAATGGCGTGAAAGATGAAATTATTCTGAATTCCAACATCGGTAAAAATATCTTCTCATTCAAACTGACAACAAGCAATTGCAAAGCCGTCTTAAATAACGATGGTACAGTATCACTTATCAGCAATGACAATGGTGAAAGCGTTCAAACCTTTTCTGCTCCGTTTGCTTATGACAGCAAATATATTGAAGGAGACAAAAACGAGCACTATATCGATTGCTCATATTCTCTTAAAGAAGTTGACGACAACACTTACATCATGTCTGTTAATGTGGACAAGTCTTGGTTGGAAAGTGAGAACACCACCTTTCCGATCACCATTGACCCGGTGACTGCAAATATTGCAAACTATCGAGACGCAGGCGTTTATAGCGCAGCGGCTTGCAGAGATGTTTGCTATGGTAAGGAAGCCACTTGTTGTCTTGGAAAATCCCAGGAATATGGTCGCGGTCAGGTATACAATATGTTTACCATGCCGAATAGCATCAAGAAAGGCGCTAAGATCAACAGCGCCTATAATTGGCAGCGTGAAACTACCGGCCGCACATCCAATTTTTATGTTACACCATATTTAGTTAAAGGCGCCTGGGAGGAAGGCAAGCTGACTTGGAATCTTCGTCCCGGTTACCATGCGAATGTGGCAATGACTCGGCGAAATATCAACAGCAAATCTACCGATGACTCTAGTAATGCTTACTGGTACAAATTCAACATTGCAAAAGCGGTCCAAATGTGGGCGAATGGCGCTTCTAAAAACTACGGAATTGTATTCATCAGCGAGGAAGAAAGCAAAGATGTTTACAATTGGCGTGCCTTTGCCTCTAAACAATATGGCACTTCTGCCATGCGGCCTTATACGGTCATTAACTATACCAATGATACGACAAAGCCAACTATAAGTGGCATTACAAAAAGTCCTGCCGGATGGACAAATCAAAATGTATCATTTACTGTTGCGGCTTCCGACAGTGGCTCAGGTCTGGCATCATCTGCATACAGTTTTTCAAATGCAAGCGGTAGCTATTCTTGGGGAACTGCAAAATCGAAAACATATTCAACGAATCAAACTGTGTATTTTGGCGTTAGAGATAATGCCGGAAATATTGCAACAACCAGCAGAAATACATATATAGATAAGTTGGCTCCTAGCATTCCAACACACTCAGGATATAACGGAAATTGGACAAATAAAGATGTTACAGTTACAGTTAAATCTACAGACAGAGCCGCAAACAGTTCTTATGGTTGTTCCGGAGTAAAAAGTTATAGTAGCTCTAATACACAAGGAAGCTATAGCTGGAAAGATGCATCTGCGGTAAATGCAAGTTACAACTTTACCTATACTTCTAATGGCACATACTATATTTATGCAAAAGACCAAGCAGGCAATATTTCATCCGATTCGACTGCTGCATCACCTGCATCCAAGCCATTAGTTCTTAAAGTTAAGATTGACAAGGCAAAACCTGTCATTTCAGATGTTTCTGTTACAAAAGATACCGAAACTAAGAAAACAACTGTAACCATTACTGCAACAGACGCATTATCAGGCATTGCAGGCTACAGCTTTGATGGCGGTAATACTTATCAAAGCGAAAACCGCAAAACATTTGAAAATGTTCCGAATTCTGTTTCCATAGCAGTAAAAGATAATGCAGGAAACATCGCAACACAGGTCACAGAAGCTATTCTTCCGGAATTCTATGAAGATGGCAATTTAGTCGGTATTCTTAATCCAAATACAGACAGCAACGAAAAATTACAGTATAAAATAGGCGAAGATGGTGAATGGACCGACTATACCGTACCGTTTGCAGTACCCCTTGGCGAGGAATCAACAGTTTATGCAAAAGTCGGCAACAGTAAATCTGTAGTAAGCAAGACCGTTAAACCTGACACATCAACAATCGGTGCATACACCGAATCAAATACTGATTTTTCACTTACATACAAGGGTGTATCATTTGATTTTACAAGGTCTTATGACAGCAGCGATAAAAAATGGTTCTTTGCAACCGACAGCAATGTAACCGTAAAAAATGACTATGTTCTTTCTGCCGTTCTCCCCGACGGAACAGATTTGGCATTTGTTAAAACCGGTGATAACACCTATATAAATGAAATCAATAATTACACATTAACTAAATCCGAAGATGGTTACATTATTCAAATTGACGGTGTAAATTACACCTATGATATTGATGGAAAATTAGTATCTGTCTGCAACAAATACGATGACAAAATCAATATCGCAAGATCTGAATCATCAATTACCATTTCCGACGGTGCAAACAGAAAATATGTGCTTGCTCTTGATTCGGCCGGCAACATTGTTTCGGTAACCGACCCTGCCGGTAATGCGATTAACTACACTTACTCTGATAACAATCTTACAAAGGTTGTTGATCAGGCAGGAGTTACACTTGGTCAATATTCTTATACAAATGGTGTTCTTACCAAAAGTATGGATAAGACCATAAATTACTCAAACGGCAGAATATCCTCTATTGTGTATGACAGTGGTGCTTATCTCAACTATTCCTACGATGACGAGAACAAGACCATTTCAACAGAAAGTTCTGTAGAAGCAACTACCTCACAAACCTACAATGATGCGCTTATGACTGTATCATCAACCGATGAGGAAGGTAAAACCACAGAGTACACGTATGATAATTATTACCGCACATTGACCGAGACATCCGACGGCAAAACAGTTACATACACCTATGATGCAAAAGGTAATGTATTGTCTGAGGTATCAGATGACGAAGATGCCGAAAATACATATTACAAATATGATACTAACGGTAATGTAATTCGTCAGCAGACCGGCAAAAATTACACATATTCTGTGTATAATGACAATAATGAACTTGTAATCTCTGCTTCCCTGAAAGAGAATTACAAGGGCGACATTCCGAGTCAGTACAATGCAGATCTGGATTGCTTTGATACAGTAACCTACACTTATGAAAACGGATTGCTCGTCAAATCTGTTGACAGCAAATCTAACGAAACCGTAACATATCTTTATGATGACTATGGTAACACAATCAAAACGACAACATTAACTGAAACCGATAACGAATCAAAGATTGGTACAGTTGACTCTACATACGACCTTTTCGGTAATGTTCTCACAACAAAGAGCGGTGATGAAACCTCGTCATATATTTATGACAAAGCCGGCAGAACACTTCTTGCCAATGAAAATGGCAACTGCACTCGTACTATCTATGACGACCTTGGCAGAACAGTACGGGAAATCGGTTCAGAAGATTATGACAGCTCAAAAGACGGATTGCCGACTGAAAACACTTATTCAGATACTAACGCAGGTCATACATACAAGTATGCTGCAAACGGCACACTGACAAGTGAAACAAACCGTCTTGGAAAAACAACAAAATACTTCTACAATGATATCGGCTCAAAGGTGCGGGAAGAATTTGATATTTACAAGTTCTATTATCTGAATCACGGTGAGTTGTATCAGGTAAAAGTAGCGAATGTTACCACAGTTACATACAGCTATGACAAGGACTTCCACTTGTTGTCGGAAAGCTATGCAAACGATGATGTTATCAGATATACCTACAACGATAACGGAGATGTAACGGCACAGTACCACAACAGCAACGCAAAGCCTTATGTAACATACACATACAATGACGACGGAGAATTAACCGAAAAGGTCAACACCGACACAAAGCTTAAATATGTTTATGGCGAAAACGGTAAGGTAGAAGTATATAAAACATCTGACAATACCCTTGTTCAGTCATACACAGAAACAAAAACTGATGCCGATGAGGAAAATGGTATTGAATCCAAAACCGATGTAACCGAATCCCATTTTGGAACTTCATATGCATCTGTTGTCAAAGACAAGAGCATTGAATACACAAATGCATCAAACACTGTTTTGTATTCTTATACAACAACGGGAACTGATGACAGTGAAAAGATTAATGCTTCTTCTGTAAAATACAATGGCAGCACTTCCCTGTCTTCATCATATTCCTATGATGATAACGGAAATGTTCTTACTAAGTCATATGGTGAAAACACATCCATAACCAACACCTATGACAGCAAAGACAGAATTACATCAACAACATATGCCGGTAAAACAACAAATTACACCTATGATTCCAATGGTCAGCTGTTGTCGGCAAATGATGATACCTATGCTTATGACAGCAGAGGAAACATCACGAGCAAAACGGAGTCGGGCACAACCACCACTTTCACCTATTCAAACAGTGGTTGGAAAGACCAACTTGTTTCTGTAAACGGTGTTGATTTAACCTATGATGCTAACGGTAATGTCCTCACCTACGGTGACAAGGATTACACTTGGAATTCCGGCAGAAATCTTGAAAGCATTGTTGACGGTGATAATGAATACAGTTATACTTATGACGAGAATGGTATCAGAACAAGCAAGACCGTAAATGGTAAAACAACTTATTACAACACCAAAGACGGTGTCATTCTGTCCCAAACCGACGGAACAAGCACTTGGTATTTCCAGTATGATACTAATGGTTCACCATTAGGTTTTGTACTCAACGGTACACAATATTTCTACATCACCAATCAAATGGGCGATGTGCTTGCGATTACCGACACAAACGGCGATATTGTAGCCAATTATGAGTATGATGCTTGGGGTAAGGTTTTAACCGCCGATACCAACATTGCAAAGCAAAACCCACTTCGTTACCGTGGCTACTACTATGATAACGAAACAGGCTACTACTACTTGCAATCGAGATATTATGATGCAAACATTTTTCGTTTTATAAATTCTGATTCATTCCTGTATGCTATAATACATAAAAATAATACATCTGGAGTAAATCTATATGTATATTGCTTTAACAATTCCATAAATAATAGCGACAATAACGGCTTTAGCGCTGCGCTAGCTGGAAGTGCCTTATTCTACTATTTTGTAAATTATGTTTTACCAGAAATAATTGCTTATGGCATCTTAATTATCTCTGGGGTATTATTGACATATCTATTAATAAAAGTAGTTGCTGATGCATTAAATAATTCCAATTCTTCGGGTAGCTCATCCAACAGCCCTAAAAAGCCTAAAAAGCCCAAAAAGCCCCATAATTCTAAAATTCAGAAAATATTAGACAAGATTCCCAACTCATTAAAGAAAAATGGCAAAGTCGATTTAAGCAAATTTGATAGACCTGTTAAAGGAAAAACTGCATGGAAAAGCAGTAATGGATGGAAAATTGAAAAGGATACAGCTAATCATGGTGGTCGAGTTTGGAAATTATTTAATAAGGCTGGCAAAAGAATAGCCTCGTTAGGAGCTGATGGTAGTGTCTTGGCAGATTAATAAATTTTGGAATAAGGTTAGTAATGAGGATGTCAATTTGAATGATATCGAGGAATATATATATTCTTCAGAATATCTTAATATTCAAAATCCAATAGAATTTAATGGAATTAAGAATATTTATAATACAAAGTTAGTTCGTTATCTTTTTGCTACAGAAAAATATCAAAGCGAAGAAGACTATAGAGAAATCTTCTTTCAGGGATATCTTGATGGCAAAATTGATAAAAATGAATATTATCATGCGGAAAATTCATTCAAAGAATTCATTAAATACCTATCTCGTATAAGTAATGTGTATGTATGTTATGATTTTTTAGCATCCATCGAAAACAGTTACCCGTTTCAGAATAGCAGTGATGTGAATTTTAGCCTTGATTTTATTAAGGAAACTCAAGGGAAATTCACTAAAATAATTGATAAATTTCAACTTGAACAAGTAAGTATATTGTTCGCTAGAGAGATTGTTTGCGGATTCATTGTGTTAGATGATATCAAGTCAGTGGTGATTTGTAGTGGCATGCACGGCTGTATTCTTTCAGTCAATGATTTGAATTCGGAATTATTATCTGCTATATCGTTACAAGTCAAAGTAGAGAAAATAAGCGCATTGCAAAATTAATGGTATTAAGTAGAACATAGGACAGTTCCTTGTGTTGACAAAACAAGGGGGGGGGTGATAATCTCACCCCCTAAAATAATTACGGTGATAAGGTAGACGTATATAAAACATCTGACAATACCCTTGTTCAGTCATACACAGAATCGAAAACGATGTATATGAGTGATCTTGAAGATGGTGTCTGCATTATCCATTTTGTCTATTATAGTGACAATCACCGTTACACATACGATTTAGACTTTAGCTATTATCAATCTAAAATTGTTAAAGCAGCGATTTTGGAATTGACTGCGTAGCATTATTAAGCAAAATTATCTCTCAATCGAATAAAAGTAGTGGAAATGTGTTAAAAATGAGCGGATATTATTATAATTATTATTTATATTAAAAGGCTATATCAATCTAATATTACACATATGCTACTCACTGTGTAACAGAACAAACTTTTAGGGGGACTCCCCCCTAAAAGTTTGTTACGATAATAAAATCACCTATGCCTTCACTTATTAAAATAAAGAAAACCACATGCAAGAAGTAGCAGTCGTCTCAGAATCAATCACTTATTGCTTTATAGTAATTCCAGCGGGTTTTCTATAATAATTCTGCACATCACAACTGACTTCATTTAATAATAAATTTTAATAATAGATACTGATAAAGGAAATGTAAAAATAGGAGAAGTGATCATATGGTATTAGATAATATTAATGATTTCACCGTAATTTATGACTTAGACACAACTAATATAAAAATACTACTTGAACAACGCAAGACACTCGTGGATAACATAAAAGAACTTAACGGAAATATGTTTAAGGTAATCATCGCTGTCATCCCTTGTTTAGTATCAATGGTATTGTCATATTATAAGTTGATTGTCCCAACAAAATATGCACCATATATTCGTTTTGCAGCCATAGAAATCATTTTAATATTAGCAATGACAGTATCAGCGTTTCTCTTTAATGCAAATATATACAGAGATTGCATCTCTGCAATAGATAGACATTTGTACACAAAGCACAATATTTCATCATTAATTTATGAAGGCGAACTAAGCAAAATACATATAACCGGAACAAAAGGAACATTTCCTCTTATAACGACACTAATATCATTTAGTGTAGCTATCCCCTTTCTTGTAGTAATCGTAATAATTTTTATAAATGATTTGAGCTTTTATATTAGCTCCGTTTATCACTTCTCTCTTATTTTATTTTTGATAGCACAAATAAGCTGCTATGGAATACTGATACTAAAAAATCATGAAAGAAAAATTGGAAAATACTCCAAAGTATCAGAAGATTGCTATAATTACATAAACAGATAATATTATTACGCCAAATAGTGATAAGGAGTCAAGAAAATGAAAGATACAATTTCAATACCATTTTTGTTCATCATTATAATCGCGATCATGGTAGTTGGAACTACAACTACATTATATTTAATCAAAATCAAAAAACATAAAAAAAGCAGAAAAGAAAACAGCACACCAGATATAATTCAAATATATCGAGAAAAGGAGCACACCCTGCGGCAATGGTATAGCATTATTGCAGGTATGGATTTCTTAATGCTGTGTGTTTCCATATTATGCAATGCTATTGCAATTATATTATCACAATTTGATAAAGTTGATCAGAACATCGTAATAATATTTATGATACTGACGTTAGTAAGTAACTCAATACGGAACGGTTTCAACTTTCCTCAGCTTAGGAAACCCTACATAAAAGCTACACGACATTTAGAACTTGCAATTGACGAATGTGAATATACACATGAAAAGGAAGAAAAAGAAATTGAAACAGATTTGCATAAAGCATATTGTGAGTCTCAAGAAATAATAGAAAACTTCTTTGAATAATTTCATTCAGAAATTTCAGCAATCACATTTTCAATCTATAAAATTATAATAAAAATATAATAAAAATTGATGTCTATATGAAAAATTCAGCAGACTTCATAGAGGGGAGATGAATTTATGCCAGATAGTTATCACTCCGGGCCATTTGTTTTTATTAAGGTTTCGGAAAGCAATGGAATTTATTATTATAACATTGTCCATTCCAGTGGAAGACATTGGGATTATAACCACCCCTTTACTTCCGTACATGAAATGGATGACTATGCTAATTCCTTTAAGTAATGGACCCGCACCTGTATTAACAGTTAGTTAACTTAAAGATGTTAACAAAAAAAAGATAAAAAGAAACATTAAATATCAATCCATTCATAGACAAAAAGACTTAACAAACTATAACAACGCTCTTGAACGCCTGCACAAATGAATGAAAAAAATACCTTTATATGTGCTAAAGTGAGAAGCGAGTCAATGAAACAATAATTCAAGAAAAGAAAGGATAATTAAAATGATCTTATTATTTGCAACAGTATTCTTTGTTATACTAATCGGTATTATAACAATTATCTACTATTATAAAACTAATCAGCGGCATAAGGAACGTCTAAAAACTGCAGAAGACTTTATAAACGAATATGACGCTGCATCAAAATGTGTAAAACAATCGTATCTGATTATATGCCAAAGACGTTATGAACATATCATGACATTTTTTAATTTTCAGTTAATTAATAAAGTCTTTGGTTTTTTAAGCGTAGTATTTTCATTACTTTCATTTGCATCATATACTTTGGAAGCACTAAACACGCAAAGTTTATTTTTAACGAACAATTTATCAAACCTTTTAGTCTCGTTTCTCTCTATTGTGTGTGTGATTATAGCATTATATGCCTCTCCAAATAGACGAGTAGTCGATTACATAAATGCGTGGAGAATTGATGAAAAAATAATCAATGAAATCACAGCAAACTTGGGAAACATTCTAAGCCTTGACGAATTAGAACAAAGCAGAATTATGCAAGAGTATCTTCAGCAACTTTCCATCGCTGAAGAAAATATAAAAAGCGATGAGGACTGAACTGCGCTATTAACTTATAAAAGTATTAGAGGTTGAATATGAAAAATAAAGAAAATAAGAATAAGACAAAACAAAAGCACAAAAATATAAACTCAATTCCATTATGGATTACAGTAATTTTAAGTTTAATCGCATTTGTACTGTTCGGCATTAGTTATTATCACGAGAGTACAATATCTCTTAGTATAGCAATTATCATTATTTGCATTTTAGGAATACTTGCTTCGATATGGTTACTTGCGTCAACTATTTGCGATATGCTAAAAACATTGATTAATGAATACAAAACAAAAAACAATTTGTTTTTCGGTGCGTTATCAATTTTTCTAGTGTCTGCTTTAATTGCAATTTTGATAGAAAGTTTCGGCAATACGTTTGACAAAGAAAATTATGAAGTATATCGCTCCCTAGCAGGTGCATTTTTGTCAGCAGTTCCCGGTTGGTTTGCATTGATGGGTGTTTATTATACTGCCACCATTCAAGGAAAAAAGAGAAGTGAAGATTTCATAATTTCAAATACGCCTTATCCACTAATTGAATTTTCAGCCAAAAAAGATTTGAAAAATGGGAAAAAGAAAACTGCCAATATAAAAGTAAGCAATCTTGCTGACAATATACTTATTCCTATATCTATCTGTGAAAAAAAATTAGATTATAAACCTGTAACAAAAAACACTTTTAGAGAATTTGAGGATTTAGAATTTTCCTCTTTTGAAAACAATCAAGAACCATTATTTATTTTTGAAGATATAACCGGCAGAAGATACACCACAAGGCTACACATAAATGATGCATTAAATGAACAATCACTTGAAAAATATATAATTATTAAAAATGAGAAACCTATTCTTGATGAAAAAGAAGTTACTATTTGTAAAGAAGGTGATTTACACTAACTCATTTCCATTCTCCCAACCCCAAGCAAAGCCTTTGTAAGTTTTGATCCAACTTTCAAGGCTTTGTATTTTTATTTCACCAATATTGTGAGCGACCATACCGTTGCCAATATAGATACCGACATGACCGTATTGGCTTGATGAATAGCCGTAAACAGTTGCGCCGACAGGAATTTGAGAAAAGTCACTTGATACTGCCCACATATCTGCAGCACATAAAGCACAGTGAGCAGAACCTCTTGAACCTGTAACAGCTTGGTATACATCTGCAACCCAAGCCTGACAGTAACCCGAACGGGCAGAAATACCGTATTTTGCCGAATTTGTCGCTACTGCAACGATTTTCTTCTGCGTGTCATTGACCGTTTCATTTGAAACGTCAAGGTCTTTAATGTCAATACTGCCACCACCCGATACTCCACCGATGTTGTAAATAAGCGATGCCCAAAGTTTGTTGTTTTTGTCACTCATCAATTCGGCTAAATATTTCTTTTGCGTAGCATTGAATGAGTATGAGATTGACATATCCTCGGCACTCTTGCCGGTTAAGGTTATTACAAGATATTTCTTTTTAACTTGCTCTGTAATTTCGACCTTGTTGCCCTGCTTGTCGGTTGATTCTTTCGTTACCGTTTCTGTCCGTGTTTCAACTGACTTTGATATGTTGTTCATATCCCAAAAGATTGATGATAAAATTGTCTTCTTGTTTTCATCAACAGTTGCAATTTCCATAGGATTGTTTTCATCAGTAGTAGTCTTAACTGCGTAAATTGATAAAACATCTTTCCAATTAGAACGACTGCCGATTACTTCTACTCCGTCAAAACTGCCCGATGATTTAATTTCGTCAATCTTGTCATCAAATTCATTGTTGATTTGCTGAATTACAGAAGCTATGTTCATACCGCTTTGCGATGTTTCACTTGAAAAGAATATACCGTAAAATGACAAACATAAGGCAGCTACAAGACATATTAAAATGATTACCACAACAGATACCCAACCGCCTGCTGCGATTGCTGCTACAAATGCTTTTGTCCCTGCAATAATTGCTCTGACTGCCGTAACTGTTGCCTTGGCGGCAGCTTTAATTGTTGTAGCTGTTGCTTTTGCAGTGGCTTTCGCTGCTTGTGCTATCTTTTGTGAGACTTTTACAGTAGCTTGTGCGGTTTTCTGTGCCGCTTTAGCCGTTTGCTGACTTGTTTTTATTGCCGTCTTTGAAACCTGTTCCGCTGTCTTTACGGATTTATGTACAGTTTTAGAGGCTTCTTTTCCAGCAAATTTAATTGTTTTCTGCCCGGCAGAAGTTGCAGACTGCTTTATTTTTTTCTCCGATTTTTCAAGAGTTTTAATTGCAGAATTCGTATTTTGAGAAGTCTGCTTTCTAAGTGACTGTTCTGCTCTCTGTTGTTTGAAACGATGAATGCCGTCTTTTGCTTTATAATAATTGACTTTTGTGTCTTTAAGTCCTTTTCGACCGGCTTTGTCAAACAAATATGTCCCATCGTGAACATCTTTGTGAATCCCGTTTTCAACCCTGTTACTGGCATATTCTTCGGGAGAATTTCCATCTGTTTTTGCAACATTTTCTGCTTTTTCCTTTGTAGCGACATAGGACTGCTTTATTTTTTGAGTGGCGATTAACGCCTTATCAATGGTCTTTATCGTACCTTTTTTCGTATCTTTCGTTTTAATGTTAGCCATCAATTTTCTCCTTTCTACAAAAAAATAGAGAACGGAGGTTAGTCCACTCTCTTTGCCACAACAACAAGCCGGCCGTTATTTCTCGAATATTCACAAGTCGAAAGGGTAATAAGTTTATCTCCGTATTCTGCTGTTACGCCGGTATCATAAAGCGACAATTCTTTGCATTTGTTGATATAGGCAGAAAAATCATTAGGTGTCTCGGCATTAACAAAGTGATAATATTTGAAGCTGTCAGAACTATTCGAATATGCCACGGTCATAAAAACGGATATAATTTCATAGGTGTGATGTTCGGTGAGCGTATCAAAAGTAATGGACTTGTATGCTTTCCAAAAGTTCTCGTCCTTAAACTTCGTAAGACTGGAAAACATAGAACCGTCATTCATATTATGACCATAGATAACAATGTTGTCGCTTGGCTGTTCCGTATCGCAGTTTTCCTGAACATAAGGGCAACCGTAATTCGTGTACTTCTTATCAAAACCGTGTTTCAAATAGAAATTCGGATTGTCCTTTGACTGCATAACCGGGTAATTGATTTTGGTGTCCTCAATCTTTAACCATCCGACCATATCATTGTTTTCAAGGTAAAGCTCTTGATATTCAGGTATAAAGGTTTTCTCGCCTGAATAATTCATAGCTTCACTTGTGTCATCGGGTGTTTTATCTACGATTTCAGCTAAATTATCATAAGTCTCCGCTTGTTTGTGAGAGTCGTAGTAGTGCTTAATTAAAAAGCCGGAGCTTACTGTAAGCAAAAGGCTAAAAGCACAGATAACAGCAATATACATTTTCTTGTTCATAGTTAATTGTCCTTTCATAATAAATGGGCAAGGGTTATACACCCTCGCCCGGTTTAGTTGTCATTAGCTTATAAAGTTTCGTGTTTTTCGGGAACTTGTTTGCAAACGGCACAAGAGAACTGCCAACTTTAATAAGTCCGTGTCCTGCGTCAACATTTGTAATATACGAAAGCTGACGGTCGGAAATATTAAGAAGTTTTGCAAGTTCAATTCTATCGGTAGAAGCCTGATTGAGCATAATCAAAAACTCGCTGTTGGCAAGCATAGTTCTTGCAGTATGGCTCTGTAAAAGGTCATCCACATTCTGTGTAATGCCGGTAGCGAAAGCTCCGTATTTTCTTACACGTTTCCAAAGAGTAAACAGGAAGTTTGCGGAATACTCGTGCTGGAACAAAAGATAGATTTCATCAATGAAGATAAAAGTCTGCTTGCCCTTTGCTCGATTCTGCGTAATTCGGTTTAAGATTGAGTCGAGAACTACAAGCATACCGATTGGCATAAGCTGTTTGCCGAGGTCAAGAATGTCATAGCAAATAAGACGATTATTCGTATCTACATTCGTTGGCTTTGCAAAAGTATTAAGAGAACCATTTGTAAACAACTCAATGGCAAGAGCAATTTCCTTTGCCTCCGGTTCATCCTGTTTCAAAAGTTCTGCACGGAAGTCTTGCAAGGTCGGAACTGTACCTGTATATCCTCTTTGCTGATATTCACGATATACGCTTGCAGTACAGCGGTCAATAATAGACTTCTGCTTTGCTCCGAGGTTAGCACCACCGATAAGCTGTTCGCAAAGGGACATAATGAACTCAGATTTGAGAATTACCGGGTTTGCTCCGTCTCCGTATTCTTTGTTCATATCCATCGCATTGATATGGCTCTGCGAAGTAGCGGAAATATTGATAATCTCGCCACTGAGAGCCTTAACAAGCTGTGAATACTCTCGCTCAGGGTCAATTATAATTACATCCGCATTAGAGGAAAGAATAATATTTTCTATCTCTCCTTTAGCTGCAAAAGACTTACCACCGCCGGATACACCGAGGATAAAGGAGTTGCCGTTAAGCAGCTGCCTACGGTCTGCAATAATCATATTTTTGCTGATAACATTCTGTCCGTAGTAAATTCCGTTTTCGTGGTAAATGTCCTGTACCTTAAGCGGCATAAAGACCGCAAGGCTCTCTGTGGTTAAGGTTCTGAACGCATCTATTTTTCGTGTTCCAAACGGCATTGCAGTATTTAAGCCGTCCAACTGCTGATATTTAAGAATGGCAAGCTGGCACAAATTCTGTCTTGCAACGGTAAGCAATGCTTCAGTATCGTTATCCAGTTGCTTTTTATTATCCGCAGTATGAACTAATGTGAGTACAGCGAACATCATTCGCTGATCACGAGTAGTAAGGTCATCAAGAAATTCTTTCATTTCTTTCTTCTGCTGTTCCATATCGTAAGGAACTGTGGCAGAAAAGTTGTTATTTACATTCTGCTTTCTCTGCCAGTTGGTAATATTGGTTTCAACACCGAGAAGTCGGCTCTCAGCTTCTCTTACCGCCTCATCTGTTGGAACGGGTACAATGTCAATAGACATCATAAGGTTGCGGTTCATATCCGTAAGTTCGGTAATCATATCATCCTTAATATATGAAGCGTATTCTCTGAGGAAAAGCACTCGACCGTAACGGTCGCCTATCTTAAAATAGTCCTTTTCAAACTCCAAAGAATCAGGACAAACATAGTCCTTGAAATCGTGTCCCTTTTTGCGGGTTTCTTTAATATCGAAGTGATATGAAGTTTCCTCTCCGACTCTGTAAAAATCGTGAACGATGCGAAGTCGCTCGTCTGTTTCAAGCTCAACACATTTACTGCCCAGTCTTGCAAAGTGTGCAATCAAGTCAGCGCCCACACGGGCAAAATATGTTCTTGCATCCTCCACATTCTTTTTATTTATTGAGATAGTGACATACTTATCCTGAACGGTGGCATTGGCACCGGTAGCCGTATCAAGAAGCATCTTGTTGTATTCTTCTCGATACATATCCAGCTTATCTCCGGCTTCGGGAATAAGTATAGTCTTTTCAAAGTCCAAACGGTTTAGCCGTCTGTTATTAATAGTGAGTTTTGTTGTAGCACCGCTATCCAAAGAGTTAAGCAGTTCGGAATATTCAAGGAACATAGCTTCCTTGTCTTCACGACTCGCAACGGCATAGTTAATATCCGTAAACTTAAATGTCTTTGAATATTTATCTCTGCCGACTCTAAAAATACCGTCATCATAGATAGCGTAAATGGGAATACAATCCTGCACTCCCTTTGGCACTACAAACTTTTCTTTATCCTGCTTGAACAGGTTTGAAAGTGTTTTAATCATTGTATTTCATTACCTCCTTTTAGGTATAAAAAATCGCCACTTAATTAAGTGACGATATAAAAGAATGTTAAATTTTATTTCCAATGTCCTCTTGAATTATAGACATTGTTTACTGCTTCAATATAGCAGATAAAGGAAGAGTGGTTATAGTCATTTGATGTTAAATACTTATTTTTAATTTTCTTGTATTGCTCTCTGACTAATGCCCATTTTCCGTTACTCTTGATATAATCAGCTTTTTCTTTAAGGCGTCTCGAATGAGGAGCTTGATTCCAAAAATATCTGTTTGGAAAACATCGCTTATCGTGAATAAGGCGATGATAGTTCCCGTCTGTATCCTCGCAAACAATACAAATATCCATTGAAAATTCTGTACTATTTCCCTGATTAAAGTGTCGCTTTTCTGTTGTCAAAGATGAGGTGGAATCTTGGCAGTCGCTCCACCCATATTCTCTAAGAATAATATTGAAAGCCTTTCTGACACATTCTTTGATTTCTTTGCAATCTTCCCAATCATCTATTCTTGTGATTTCAAGATTATAATCCAAATCAATCGGTTGATTAGAGTTCTGAAGTATCAGATTTCTTGCTCCGCTACCCACAAGATAAAACGAAGAACCTATGTCATATTCTTCTTTTAAGGTATGGCAAAGGTCTTGCATTATATCTCCGCAAAGAGAACGCATACGGCTCAGAAATTGTTTGTCATCTATATACTCATACATAATAACATACTCCTTTTATCCCAAGCCGCCCATTCAGCTTTTGCTAAATCATATCATTATAATCAAATAGTATTTAATTGTCAATCCCTGAAAACTACTTGGTCTTTCTTCTTCGGCTTTTGGTTTTGCTCTATCACCGGTTTCATCAGTTCGTAGTAAGTATTAGTCGAATGAAAGACAAGTTTCTTAGGCATAAGAAATTCCGACTTAATAAAAGCCCATAAGAACTTTTCAGCGGTCATTCCGTTGTATTTCACAAAACCGAGAGCTGCAAAGGGTGCTGCTCCCAATATACAAACCCACGATACTGTTTCTGTTCCTAAATGCGGTTTCAACAGGAAATACAATCCTACCGCAACACCGCAGGCAAGGACAGAAAAAACGAACTGTCTTAATGACAGTCCAAAAAACATTGACTCTGTGTAATTTCGTATTTCTCGGTTAATTTTGACTTCCAAAGTGATTCCTCCTTTTTGAAATAAAAAAATCGCCATCATTTTCAGATGACGATTTACTAAAGCTTGGTTATATTTAGTTTTTTACTTCCCAAACAAAATTCGCATAAAATCTCGTCTACCATATAATACACGCACAATAAGCACTGTGTTATTTTCTATACGATAAAAAGCCGTATAGTTGCCACAAACGAGGAAACGATAATTTGTGTTGAAATCAATGATTGAATTGAGCGGAGCACCGGAATTAGGAAATGTTCCCAATCTGTTAATGTGTTCCATAATTTTTGCAATAGTAGAAACCGCAGCTTGTTCATTACAGAGTTCGTCTGTAATATACGCTTTTATTTGCTGCAAATCATTTATTGCCTCCGGTGAAAACTTTATATCAGCCATTTGCAACTCCCAACATTTTTTCTACTTCAGCAAAATCAGTCCAACCTTTTTCTTTGCCGGCTTGCTCACCTTTTGAGAGTTCTCCCATAAGTTTTATTATAGCTTTTGTCTTTTCATATTCTTCCATATCGACAATTGCATATCTTCCTCTGCCGTTTTTGGTAAGAAAAACAGGTTCACCTACGGATATATCTCTCAATACTTCGGTATAATTTCTTAAATCAGATACAGGTTTAATATTTGGCATAATACTGCACCATCCTTTCTGCTGTATTTATTATACGCTAATTCTTCGTAAAATACAACAGCAAAATGAAAATATCATATTTTTTATAATTACAATCCCATCATCTCACGAATGATACGGTCACTCATCTTGATTGCACCGACGAGAACAAGCATATTGAACACCAATTCTCCGACATAAGACCACACCTGAGTAACTGCTGCCGCATTGGTATCAACAACCGGTGGTGACGAAGCAAATAGGGAGAATATAATGCAGGCAAGTACAATTACAGCACCTTCAAGTAACACCGCACAATAGCTCTTTATAAAACTCTTTCCTACATTTTGCGATGGCTCGCCGGCAAAAGTTGATAAAGGAATAGGAGCAAGAGCTGTATACATATATAGCTTAAAAAATCTTCCGTACACGGTCATTATCATAATAAAAGACAATACGGTTATAAAAAGACCTCCGATAAGCGTTACCGCCCACAGAGGAATACTCTCCCAAAATCCACATTCTTCTATTGTGGTTATCATTTCCGAAGGTAATGTGGTTTGATTTGGTTTGCCAAAACCTGCTGAGTTCATAATGGTAGAAATCGTACCTTGAACAATATTGAATAAAGCAAGCATAAGCTCAAGCCCGTGTGTAATCACTCCTTTTGCAATAGCAAATCGGATAAAGAGTTTCAAAGCGTGTTCCGGTTTCTTAACTTCGGTAAAACTTCCGCAGGTGCGTACAACACCCACTACAAAGAATAGAACGAGCAAGGCAAAGCCGATAGCTTGTACCGCACCGTTAATATTGACCATTACATTCCATATCGTTCCGCCTTTGAACTCCTGCGGAGAAGTGGTAAGTAACTGCCATATTTCAGATAACTTGCTGTTCCAAGTGTCGAGGGCATTTTGTAGGTTCTGAACTACCCAGTTATCACTCATTTGTTGCACCTCCTTAAAGATTTGGGGCATACCTTAACAGTAGGTACGCCCCATAAGATAACTGTGTTCTTTAACCGGCAATAAGGTTAAGAATTTCTTTTGCAAAGGTAATAATGATACCGCCGGCAAGAGTCAAGAAACCGTTTGCACGCTGAGACGGGTCGTGAGATTTAAGGGAAAGACCTACCTGCACGATACCGAAGCCAAGCAAAATCATACCGATTGCACGAATGAGTCCGAAGATAAAATCGGACAAGTTATTGACTACTGCAATAGGGTCATTTGCCGCAAATGCAGTAATTCCCATACTGCAAAGGGCAGTAACAGCTACCACCGCAGCACAGTAAGTACGGAAGCCAGTCTTGACCTTTCCGGTCATAGGAAGCTTCTGAGTTGTTTTCTTTTCATTGTTCTTATTGAAATTAGTCATTGTAAATTTCTCCGTTAGAATAAGTTTTTATTAACTTCAAAGTCCTCATCGGACAGAAGTTCATAGGTTGTTTCTCCGTAATTAACCTCAGGTAATTTCTTCGGGTCAATATCAAGAACGGAGAGTGCTGAATGTTCGACGGTAACTTCGCCGTGTTTATAGGCAGCAGCTTTACCGTCTGTGGTAAGCGCCACATTTGGGTGTTTCAAAATATCGTATTTGAAATCCATAACCGGGCGTTCTCCACGAATAAAAAGAATTGCGTATTGGTTATCGAGCATACGAACCTCGTCGGGAGTAAGTAACTCTCTACCTGAAATTTGATAATTGGTGGAGTAGTTTCCGCTTCTACCGGAACTCTTACCGTATGTGTTGGTATCAATGGTCTCCTTGCCGAGAAGCTCGGACACATACTTATGTGTACTTTGCTCATTACCGCCGAGATAAAGGAACTCGTCGCAGTTACCTACAATGCTTTCCCATTGTTTCTCAAACAGAGCTTTAAGCTGTGCCAAGTTCTGCAAGATAATACTTACCGATACCCCACGGGAACGCATAACTGAAAGAATTTTGTCGAAGTCATCAGGTAATGAAACATTGGCAAACTCGTCCATCAAAAAATGAACGGGAACGGGTAGCGAACCTCCGTGGATATGGTCAGCAGCATAAAACAACTGTTGAAAAAGCTGTGTATAAAGGATAGATACCAAGAAATTAAAACTTGAATCGTTATCCGGTATTAACGCAAACAGGGCGACCTTTTTCTCTCCCAATGAGGGAAGGTCAAGTTCGTCTGTTGTCGTTAAAGAAGCAAGGCTTTCAAGGTTGAATTTTTCAAGTCTTGCCGCAAGAGTTATCTGTATTGACTTCAAGGTTTTAGCTGCACCGGAGTGGTATGAACGATAATACTTCAAAGCAATGTGGTCAGGATTTTTCATTTCAAGCTCGGCAAATAATTCGTCAAGGGGAGAAGGTCTTGTATCTTCCTCGTCCTCGATTGAACCTGCTCTGAGCATTTCCATAACCATAGCAAAGTTCTGTTCTTCTTCCGGTGCCTCGTAGTGTAGATAAAATACCAATGCCAAAAGCAACATTGAAGCCGAAGTATCCCAAAACGGGTCTTGAGATTGGCTGCCTTTCGGAGTTGTACTCTTAAATAGGTTTGTAACAAGTTTCTGTACATCGTTGTCGTTTTGCAAATATACAAACGGGTTATAACAATGGCTTTTCTCCATTGAAATCAAATCAAGTACACGAACTTCATAGCCTTTGCTTTCAAGAAGCTTTCCGGTGTCCCTGAGTATTTCGCCTTTCGGGTCAAGGATAACAAACGATGTGTTGCATTGCATTAGATTAGGTTTGCAATAAAACCTTGTTTTACCTGCACCTGAACCGCCACACACAAGAGTGTTTAAGTTTCTTCGGTGTTTCTTAGCATTAAGTCCTATACAAACATTTTGCGTCATCAATTTATTGGCTGAAGCGGGAGATTGTCTGTATTTCTTGTTTACGGCACTCGCATTGCCCCATTTAGCAGAGCCGTGTTCTTCACGCCTTCGGTAATTTCTCTGAGTAGAGAAGTAAATCCCCAAACAAAGACCATAGCTTAAAAGCAAAACGAGGACAGTTTTTAAGCTGTCCTCGCACACTTTGATATGGAACGGGTCATTAAAAGCGGTCAGCACTTTCGGAAGAATTTCCGGCAAGCCTCCCTTAACGGAAGGAGCAATTAAAAGTGCCAACCAAATGACCGGGATTATACCGATGACAGAAAGAATAATCGCAGACTGTCTCTCGTTATCTCGCTTCAACAGAGCGCCCTTTCTCGATAACCTTAAAATTTTTCTTTGGGGCAGTTCCTACTTTAATGATAAGGTCATCAACGGCATCGGTTGACTTTCCTTCGTTCATTAAATCTGTTTTCTCATCGTTGAGAGAACGGATAATAATACCGTGTTCATAATCATCCAATGCTATATGATACATTTCTTCTTTCGCCATACTATCACCTTATCTTTCGTAGCCTTTGCTTCGTTCCTGCTTTTTCTTATAAAGCTCGTCGGAAATACGGGAATGAATGTCAGCCATAGCGTTTCTCGCTTTGGAAAGCTCAAAGCGAATGTCCTTAGGCTCTTTGCTTGAAAGACTGTCCGGAATACGATTGATGGCAAAGTTCTGGGTATCCACACCATACTTCTTACAAAGCATATATCCGATACAAACTGCCTGAAAGCCCATATCGGCTCTGCTGTAACTTTCGCTGTTAATAGAAAGCTGTGCGTGACCGAGTTCCTGTGCTACGCACTGCGCAACAGCAACACTGTCCCCAACATCACGCTTAACATACAAGGTCTGTTCCTCATTGTTATAGAACGCTGCCATATTGGGATAAGGAAGTTCGTCCGTTGCCTCAACATTAACCGGCGACGAATCAAGCATTGTAGTGATAAGCGCCTTTGGGTCACGGTTTACACTCGGAGCCGGTGGCTTTTTACCATTGGTCTGTGAAATATCAAATACCTTTTTAACATTATAAGAAATTCCGATAGTACCGTCACGCTTTGCATACTCAACCGGTTCAAGAATAGAAACACTCTTTGCACCTTTTTGAATTTTCACATTTTCCTTGCACCAGTCATCAAAGTTTTTGAGCTGGCTTGCGTCAGGTCGCTGTTTGAAAATCAAAAGAGCATTTACGGCAGAGTATCTGTCAAGTCGGCTCTGAGTATCAAGAAAAGCCTTGAATTTTTCAGGACTTGCAACAATCTTCGTTGCGGTTTCATCAGCCATTTGATAAACGGCTTCTTTTTCTTTTCTCATCTTTTCGGCATATTCCTCTCTGGAAAGTCTGTTGTTCTGCTGACCTGTCTTTGCAGGCTTAAAATTGTTTGTCATTATTATTACCTCTCTTTCGGTTTCTTTGATTTAGGTTTAGGTTGGGTGTGTACGGTCTGATTTGGCTTTTGATTTGTCTTTTCCTTATCGACCTTCGGCTCTTTGCGTTCTGCTTCTTTCTGCTGCTTGGACTTTGCTCTGTAATGGTCAAGTTTTTCTTTAACCGACGGCTTTTTTCCTTCGCTTACAGCACCCTTGTCAGTTCGCATATCTGCCGGCTCTGAGTCTTGCCTTGACGGAGGGTTTTTGTCCGTTTTGGCGACTGTGGGGTTTGACTGAGAGTTCTCTTCCTTCTGAATTGGTTTTCTTGTAGCTTCGTCTGTGATAATTTCGTTCTTGGTTTTGGTAGGCTTGTCTTTTTCTAAAGCTTCACGCTTTTCAACCGCCTTTTGGGACTCAGTCACAATAGCAACCTTATCCACCTTACCAAGCTCGAACTTCTCAACAATTCGCTGAATTTTTGAAGCGTCCTCAGCTCGTGTGATAATATCAATAGGTACATTATCGCCCTTTGTGTTCTTGTCACGAAGGACACAGTAAAGAACACCGTAGCGTTTTGCCTGTTCGGTAAATTTCTTTAAGTCCTTATTTGGAATAGAGAACACCTTTAACTCTTTGCCCGATTTAATCATATTGGTAAGACGGGCTTTACCTCTTGTTTTGTTCGCCTGTGTTGCTTCCTGTTTCAAAACAGAAGCAAGTAGAATAGCAATATTCTTTGCGGCTGAACCCGTAAGTCTTGCAGCAACTTCAAAACCTTCAAGGGATAACCTTACAACTTGTTCTGCTGCGTCACCTGTGTTTGTCATTTCGGTTTTGCTCCTTTCTTTGTTCTTTATCTTCGTAGGCTCTTACCGTTTCAAGATTAGCCTCAATAACCTTTGACCTTTCTGCAATATCATCGCAGAGGTTTACCTCTTTGCGTAGAGTCCACAACTTATCTGTGATTGTCTTGATCTGTTTTTTGACTTCCGACAGCTCATCGTCACTCAAATTTCTTCTTAACTGTTTTCGCAGGTGCGTTCTGTCATCCGTCAAAGTTTTGATTTGCGACTGCACAGATTCTCTATATGAGAAAAGCTCCTTGTCCGTAGAAATGTTTTCTCGTCCAAGAAGCCTTGTCTCCTGTGTGATTTTATCAAGCTTCAACAAATCCTCTTTCAAAAGATAATGAAGTTTTGAGGTATTTTGCTTTTTGTATTTAGGCAAGTATCCCAGCTTATAGCAGTAATAAAGATACAATCCGTAAAGACCGCCGACCTTTTTAATTTTTTGCTCTCTTGTAGGCAAGTGATATTGTCTGATAACTACCTTTTGATTAGTAAAAGGCATTAAGCGAACACCTTGATTTTCCGTAAGTCTACGCCTGATTGCTTCCTCGGTGTATTCCTCACCGAGCGATTTTAAGCGAATAGGTTTCGTATATTCCTTAGGAATAATCGTCCAATACTTTCTGCTTTCACTCAGACTATGTTTGAAACCCATTTGCGTTAGTGCGTACTCAAAACTTTTCAAGTTCGTGCTATGAGCAATAGCTTCATCTATTGCGTCACGGGTAATAGAATATCTGTTTGGCATACCGGCTTGTTCTTGCTTATAGTAATAAGATGATTGCTTACTTCGGTTTGGAGTCGGGTCAAAATAAAGTCCGTATTTCTCACAAATCTTATCCGCTACTAAACGGAACTTAAACCAAGCTTTTTCATCACCCCATAATCGTTTGCCGTCTGCAAAGGAAACAGAGTTGATTACAAAATGGCAATGAAGGTGCTTTGTGTTTAGGTGCGTAGTGACAACAATCTGAAATCTCTCGCCCCACACTTCTTTGGCAAACTCCATTCCGATTTTCTGTGCAAGCTGCGGAGAAATATCTTGTTCCTTAAAACTTAAATATCCGTGATAGGCTTGTATGCCGTCCTCTTTTCCGTATGCTTTTTTAACCGAGATAAATTGCTCTCTCGCCGTTGAGGGATTACAGTTAATGCCCTCAACAAAAAATTCAAGCTCGGTTTTTTCTTCGTTCTTTGCGTAAGTTAAAACATCACGGAGAGCCTGATACTGTTCTTCAGTAAAATTATCTGCCGCTGTCTTTTCGGGATTGGCAGCATAGTTGATAACCTTTGTAAGATTGTTAGTTACCGACCATAATTTACTTACTGCCATTTCATATCACTCTCGTTAGGTCTGAGAAAAACTCGCTCAATATCCGACTGAAACTTATGCCAACGCTGCGCCTCTTTTTTAAGTTGCGGTGCGTCAACAAAACCGAGAGTGTTTGCTTTGACTGCAAGCTGATTGATGTTGTTTCCGATAGCAGACAACTCACGCATTACATCATAAAATCTGTCGTCAGGCTTTTCTCTCGGCTCGTAACCACGAAGCAACAAACGGATAAGTCCTGCTTCTGAAAGACAAGCCTTCTTTGCTTTCTTCTGCAAATCCTGTGCTTCATCTCTGCTGAGTCTAACAATCTTCTGAATGTTTCTCTTTCTCATTTTCTGTGTCATCCTTTCTTGAAATAAAATAGTGTCTGTCTTTGTTTATCTGAAATAGGCACATAAAAACTACTCCTAAAAATCCGCCGATAACAATGCCGGCAGAAGTTAATACTATCTCTCTCAAAATATCCTCCTTTTCCTTTGGGGTATTAGGGGCAACCCCTAACGAGTTTTACCGTTTGGAAACTGTGTTTATCCAAATGGTCTGCTCGCTAAGATTATGCAGACTCATAGGGGTCGCCCATAGATTAAACCTTATCTCTCCATATCCTTTGATACCGGCTTATAGGCTTTCGCCTCAATGCCGTTCTCTGTTTGATTAAATCGTTCGGGATATTTGAATTTTTCCAAGTATTTACGAGCCAAGTCTTTAGGCATACTCTGAAACTTTTCCGATTCAATCGGTGCGTAAGCGATAAAGAACTTACCCGCAATAACATCGAGGATTTCTTTGTTTTCGCCGTAAACAGCTCTGTTAAGTGGCAGCCCGTTTACCTTGCCTTCCTCATTGCAAACAATAGCGACTTCGTCATCAAAGGGCATATATTCCTCGATATATCCGTCAACAGTCTCTTGCATTGCTTCAAGAGTATCTTCAATTTCAACAAGCTTTGGATACTTGCCCGGCTCTACGAGAACAACAGAAATCTTTTCTTCCGGCTCAATCTTTTTGAAGGTATCCACTTCAACATTAAGAGCAAGAGAACTGCCGTTTTCCCACCTCATATGAATTTGACCTGCATCATCCACGTGCGTTACCGTCCCTTTCAAGCCTTTTGCCATTTGACTTTCGCCTTGCATTTCTTGGAGGATAATCTTCGTTCCCTCCGGATAGATTTCTCTTAATTTTTCTACATTCATCTTTCAAAACTCCTTTCAGTTTTATTCCTTATTCCCAAGCGTTTACAAAGAAAGTCGTTGACATCTTTTCCGTACATAGGCGGATCGTCAACGACTTCATACTCATCTTGTAAAATTGTTTGTAATGCTTTGGTTGCTTTTCTTCCTGCGATGTCATTATCCAAATGGAGAATGATACGCTTAATTGACTTGTCTTTTTGGAGAATTTTCCTTACCGAAACAGGAACCTTTGACTCCTCAATTTTAATTCTTGGTGCGTACACTCCGGCAAGCGATACAAGGTTATGTTCTCGCCATTCCTTGCCGTCCAACTTTAACAGCGTTGCATAGGAGAGTAAGTCAATGGCACATTCAAACAAATGAACCTCTCCGGTATTCTCTGCGGTCAGACGAAAAGAATACTGCTTTTTACTGCCGGTGCAATCACCCATAAGTCGTGATTGATTGGTAGCCCTATATGCTGCATACTTCGGTTTTCTTTCCTCATCATAGCCGATAAAAACAACATTGTGATATGGCAGCGACTCCATAATCAAATCGTTATCCAAGCAGTAGTTTATGATTTCATAATCAATACCTCGACTGAACAGATACTCCACAACTACATCCGAACTTGGACTTTTTTTCGGTAAGAGCAACGGTTGATTTTCATAACTGCTGACTTTTTCAGGACGGTTATAACTAACAGAGCCGTTACCCATAATTGCTTCTACCGCTTTCGGAAAACTCATTCTTCGCACTTTTATAAGGTAATCGAGGGCAGATTTACCCCCGAAACCTCTTGACCACCACATCCATTTTCCGTTGGAAATTTTCAAACTGTCGTGGGTTTTAGTGGTGTAAGTATTGCTTGAAAACTTAACGAGTTCTTCCGGTTCGTATTCACTAAGATAAGTTAGCAAGTCCATTCGTTTAGCTTCGGTAATAACCTCAGGTGCGATATATGGCATAATTATCATCTCCTTTCATCGCTCTTGTCCTCTGCTTTTTTGAGGTTTTTCACTTTCATCAGGCTCACCGCCGACAATCTCGTTTTCTGTCTTATCCATATTAAGCAGGATATTCAGCTCATCAAGTCTTGAAAGTTTTGCTTTCAAATCTTCCTCTTGGGCAAATGGTTTTTGTACTTCTTTTTTTGCGATTTCAAATTGATTTTGAGTATTTTCAAGTTCGTTTTCCGCAAAGGTTAAACTCTCCGCAAACTTTTCAATACCGTTATCAAGACGGGTAATATTACCGTAAGCATCGTCGCCGAGTGTTATATTTCTGCTTGTTGCACCTTTCAACTTAACCTCATATGTTCGCTCTGTGCTATTAAACAGAAGTTCCGTATCAAACCCTCTGTACTTGCCGAGAGAAATTGGGTCAGGGCTGTTCATCTGCTTACAAGCTTCGATAATCGCTTTACCGGCTTCTGCTTTTTCGGAATAAAAAACACCCTTAACCTCCATACCGACAAAGCGGTCATCTGTTGGTTTCGGGTGTTGTTTCGCAGTTTCAACATCTTGTTTCAAACCCTCAATACGGTTTTCCAAAGCTGTTATTCGCTGCGGATAATATTTGATTACCTTATCCTCCAAAGCATACTTTTCCGAGAGAAAGTTGGACTTCAACAGTTTCAATTTCTGAACCTGAATATCCAAATCCATCTTTTCTTTTATATATGGGTTGCCTGTGGCAAGCATTTTGATTTCGGCGTAAGATAGTGCAGTTTCGTCAATATCCTCCGCACTTCTGACCGGAGATTTGCTTGTCATTATCTGACTTGCGAACTTCTGCTTACCCTCTACAAGCTGATAAAGATATGCATCAAATGTTTGTTCCGTTACATAGCGGTAAATATCTACATCGGGGTTTGAGTTACCCTGACGAATAATTCTACCGGAACGCTGCTCCAAATCCGACGGTCTCCACGGACAATCCACATCGTGAAGTGCGATAAGTCTGTCTTGAACATTTGTGCCGGCACCCATCTTTTGAGTAGAACCGAGCAATACTCGGACTTCGCCCTTGCGGGTCTTTTGGAACAGTTCTTTCTTCTTGATGTCGGTATCTGCCTCGTGTATAAATTTAACTTCGCTTTCGGGAATACCTCTCTCAATAAGTTTTTTCCTTATGTCGTCATACACAGAGAATGTGCCATCGTTCTTCGGCGTGGAAAGGTCGCAGAACACAAGCTGCGCCGATTTCTTATCGGCGGTTTCAGCCCATATACGGTAGATATTATCGACACAAGCATTGATTTTACTGTCCTCAAAGTCGGGCAGCATATCGTTTAGCATACGCTGGTCGAGGGCGAGTTTTCTGCCGTCATTCGTTATTTTCAGCATATTATCCACGCTTGAATCGACATTACCGCCACGAACCTTCTCAGCTCGCTCTGCAAGAGAAGCAACCATTTCTTTTTGCATTTCCGAAGGCTTAACCGCAACATTATGGTAATGTGCTTGTGGTACGGGAAGGTCAAGCATATCCGCAGTCTTTATATCGGCAACCTCCTTAAACATCGCCATAAGCTCCGGCAAGTTATAGAATTTTGCAAAGCGAGTTTTGGCTCTGTATCCTGTTCCTTCGGGAGTAAGTTCAACGGCTGTTACCGTTTCGCCAAAAGTTGAAGCCCAAGCGTCGAAGTGTTGTAAATTATTCTTCACAAGGGTGTTGTACTGTAAGTATCTTTGGATTGTATAGAGTTCAACCATAGAATTACTGATAGGTGTACCCGTGGCAAAGACTGTTCCTCGTCCGCCTGTAAGCTCATCAAGGTATCTACACTTCATAAAGAGGTCGGAGGATTTCTGTGCTTCCGATTGAGCGATGCCGCCTACATTACGCATTTTAGTGTATAAATATAGGTTCTTATAGTAGTGGCTCTCGTCAATAAACAGCCTGTCTACGCCCAGTTCCTCAAAGGTTACAACATCATCTTTACGGCTTTGGTCGTTGAGCTTTTCAAGTTTTTGCTTTACGGCTTTCCTCGATTTTTCAAGCTGCTTAATAGAGAAGTTCTCTCCACGGTTTCGCTTCAAATCCGCAATGCCATCTGTCAGTTCTTCAAGCTGTTGCTCCAAAATTGCCTTTTGTCTTTCTATGGACATCGGGATTTTCTCGAACTGCGAATGACCGATAATAACGGCATCATAATCTCCGGTTGCAATCCTGCCGCAGAACTTCTTGCGGTTCTTTGTTTCGAAGTCTTTCTTTGTCGCAACAAGAATATTAGCTGCCGGGTAAAGCTGTAAGAACTCCGCCGCCCATTGCTCTGTCAAATGATTTGGTACAACGAACAGAGATTTATTGCAAAGTCCAAGCCTTTTAGACTCCATAGCAGCTGCCACCATTTCAAAGGTTTTACCGGCGCCGACTGCGTGTGCAAGGAGCGTATTACCGCCATAAAGAATATGAGCCACCGCATTTTTCTGATGTTCTCTCAGTTCAATTTCAGGGTTCATACCATTAAAGACAATGTGACTGCCGTCATACTCACGGGGTCTTATACTGTTGAACTTTTCGTTATACATCTTCGTCAGTTTTTCTCGGCGGGCAGGGTCAGCCCAAATCCAATCCTGAAAGCCTTGCTTTATAAGTTCTTGTTTAGCTTGTGCGATTGCCGTTTCTTTTTTGTTTAAAACGGCTTTCTTTTTGCCTTCCTCATCTTCGATATAATCAAAGATACGGACATCTTTTAAGTTCAGCGTTTCCTCAATTATCTTGTAGCCGTTGATACGGGAAGTACCGTAAGTGCTGTACGCTTTTACATTGCTGCGGTCATAAGACTTGCCCTCAATGTTCCACTCTCCTGTGAACTGTGAGAAGTGAACCTTGATATTCCATTGTGCGTATCGAGGCGTATCAAGAAACTCAAACATAAACTGCTGTATGATTTCAGGCGGCAGCCAAGTAGCTCCGAGCCTTACCGCAATTTCGCTTGCGGTTAAGTCTTTCGGCTGGACTTTCTCCAAAGCTTCCACATTGATTTTATAATCATCGGGATACACCTCGGCAGATTTTTTGGCTGTGATAAGTTTTTCTCTGACATTCCCCGAAAGGTACTCATCTGCCATCAAATACTTCTGCTCGCTTACATTCCCGTAGCCGTAAAGCGGATTTAAGAAGATTACACCCTTTAAGTTGTCAAATAGTTCTTCTTCACTTTTACCGGAAAGCTGCTGCATATATTCCATATCAATACAGGCTTTTTCGCCCATAGATACGGCAAGTGCTTCGTCTGCTGTGTCAACTTCTGTTACAGCTTTATGTGGCTTGATTGTTCTTTTATGGAACATATCTGCCTTACGCTCAAGCTCGCCGTTTTCGTTAAGAACTTCAAGTGCAGAGAGCAAAGGAAAGGAACTGTCATTACTGAAAGCAGAACTATTGGCTCTGCTGTTTATCAATCCGTATTTCTTAGTGAATGTGTCATACAAATTGTTCAGCTTTTTCTGTGCCTGTTTAATCTCCTCATCGGGATAATCTTCTTTCTGTATTTCAATAAGGGTTCTAACGCTGTCACGAATAGCAACCATACCCTTGATACGATTTTCGGCAGTTGCAGATACTATGGCAGGCGACATACGGGAGTTCTCACGGAAATAGATTTTATCGTCCAGTACAGTATAGGAAAAGTTCCTAACCGTTGGGTCTGCCGGGATAGAATTATCTTCTTCATCAACCTCATATTCAGAGATTTCTCCGTGAATATTGATAACAGTTTCATTCAACAGTTCTCCGAGGTCTGCGTTTTCAAATGCTTCGCAAGTTGCTTCCGGTCCGAAACGACCCGATACCATCTTCATCTCGCCCAGTATCATTTCAGGGTGCTGAACAAAATATGAGTTCATCTTTATTCCGTTTTCATCGGTGTCAAGGTAAACCCAATCAGGCTCAATATCAATTAGTCTATCTCGCTTTTGCAAGAAAAGAATATCAGAAACAACCTCTGTTCCGGCATTGCCTTTGAAGGTATCATTCGGAAGTCTGATTGCTCCGAGAAGCTCCGCCCTCTGAGCAATATATTTACGGACAGAGGGATTTTCCTTATCCATTGTACCTTTACTTGTTACAAGAGCCATTACACCGCCGGGGCGTAATTTATCAAGGGACTTGGCAAAGAAATAATCGTGAATAAGGAAGTTGTTTTTATCGTATCGCTTGTCGGAAACTTTGAAATCTCCAAAAGGCACATTACCGATTACGCCGTCAAAGAAACTGTCTGGTACATTAACTTCTTCAAAACCTTGTGCCGCAATAGAGGACTTCTGATAGAGTTGCTGTGCAATTCCAGCCGAAACAGTATCAAGCTCGACGCCGTACACCTTTGCATTTTCCATTGATTTTGGGAGCATACCGATAAAGTTGCCGATACCGCAAGACGGCTCAAGCAAGTTGCCCTCCTTAAAGCCCATCTGATCCATAGCCTTATATATGGCTGTGATTACTTCAGGTGGAGTGTAAAAGGCAGTCAAGGTACTTTCTCTCGCCGCTGCATATTCTTCGGGAGTGAGAATGTTTTTGAGCATTGTGTATTCACTCTGCCAAGAACCGGCTCTTTCGTCAAACGCTTCGGGTATACCGCCCCATCCAACATATTTAGAAAGAATTATCTGTTCTTCCGGTGTGGCAAAGCGGTTTTCTTCCTGACATTTTTTAAGAAGCTGTATCGCCATAATGTTGCGGCGAAAACGCTCTTTTTTGCCTACTTGCTCAACCGGATTATTTGCTAAATCAAAGTTGTGTCGCTCCGCCATCGGAATATCCGGGTGCAAGTCAAAGCTATGTGCTTTTGACTTTTTCTTCTGCTCCCAAGCCGGCACAATCGGTTCAGGCTCTTTATCATAACCGTTGCCGATACGGATGCCTTCGTTATACATTTCCTCATAGCTGTCGAAGCCATTCTGTGAGGCAACAATTTCTCTGTAATCTTCAATCGGAACATTACCGATATTTGTCTTAACCATTTCAAAGTTCTTTGCACGCTTTGTTACAGACTCCATTGTCGCCTTGGTGCAATCGGTAAAATCAGGAGTTTCCTTGAATTGTTCCTCGGCTTGTGCAAACCATTCCGTTCCCACATCTGCAAGCTCCTGTTTTGCGATACCGCCAAGATAATCAAAGAAATCACCGGCACCTTCGTATTGCCGTGCAGCTTCAATTACATCGTCATAGGAAAGTGTATTGGTTACATACTGTCCGCCGGAATTACTGTCAGGGTTATAGTACATCCAAGTAACGGTCTGACTTTCGTCATCAAGAAAGAGAGCATCATTATAGCTTGTATTCGGTGCGAAATCCTGTTCGGCTTCGGTGCTGTTTTCGCTTATATTTTCCTGTGCAACAGCTTTTTCCTCGGCTGGTAATGAAGTTACCCTCAAATGGTCATTAAGCGGATTTTCACGCACTTTTCGGTCAAATTCTTCCCTTGTAAACTCCTTGTTAAACAATGGCATTTCCGTATCGTAGAGCATTACTCTTTCATCGTTAAAGGATAAGATTTCATACTCCGAAGCACCGATATATACCGTGTCCCCAAGATGATATTCATACTGTGTATTAAGTTCATTTTTCTTGTCACTCTGCTCTGCAAGCAGACTTCGGACATAATCAATCTTTTCTACACGGTTAATTGGGAAGCCGACGGTATCTTCAAAAGTAACATCACGCATAGAAACATCGCCGCTGATTTTTCCGACCTTTTCAACAATAAATCGACGATCATCAATGATAACTTCCTTGCCGATTATATCGTCGTTGTCAGGTTGTTCTGCCTCACCGGGTGGAGCAGTAGAGAGAATTTCACGGTTTCTTTTCTGTTCTTCAATTTCAGCTCGTCTTGCTTCTTCCTTTTCAAGCCACTGTGGATACAGTTCTTTCTCTTTGGGGTTTAGGTATCTGTCGGCTCGGATAAGTTCACCGATACGCTTTTCCACTTGCGACCAAGAAAGAGTAACACTGGGTCTATTTTCGCCAAATCCTTTTGAAAGAGTAATGCCTTTGCCGTCGTGATTTTCATCAATTCCGGTACCGATAATAACCGGGTACGAACCGCCCCAGCCATATTCATATTTCAAGAAATCAACATTTTCCTTTGCGGAAAGGCTCTTGTTAAACTGCTCATAAATTCGCATTTTGCCTTCCGATACTCCGCTTCCACGGGTTAGAACTGCGTCAATAATTTCCTGAGAAAAAGTAAAGGCAGAGGTTTTCTTTTCCTCTGCCTGACTGCTTTCTATTAAAGATAACTGACTGTCTGTTGACGGTAACGGCTTTATCTCATCGGACAATTCTCCTAAAAGTCTCATTGCCTCAAAATACTGTGTAATTACACCCCAGTCGTAGTAGCTTTGAGCCGTTCTGTTGTTATAACTGCCTTCCCACAAATGGAGAACATTTTGAAATGTCTTATAGCCTACCGTTCTGCCGTCCTTTAATGTGAGTTCGGTATAGTCATTATTGAAAATACTCTTGATATATTCGGTACGGCTCTCACTATCTGTATTCAGTTCAAAGAAGTCTTTGATTTCTTCTTTTGAAGCCTTCAAATGCGGCGTAGTACCGAGTATCTCTCGGATTGTATCATCCTTGCCGAAAAACGGTAGGCTTTTGTCCTCGTGTCGGCGGTCATAATATTCTAAGCGAAGATTATCTGTTCCTTCACGATTTCCTGTGCGGAGTTGCGGATGTTGTTCATCAGTCCTACCCACTTCATCATATCTTCCGCTTTCATCTGCTCGGTCAGACCTGCTTTCGCTGCCATCTGCTTGACTAAGCTCTCCTCCAAGTCGGTCGCTCTCTCTTGAACTTCCGCCAAGTGCTGTGTCAGAATTCCCTTCGTCAGAAGATTGTAATATAGGATTTTGTGATGTTGCTTCAGATAAGTTCTCCTCATCTGCGACCATTTGCCGAGAGTCACCTCCGGCTGTTCCGGTAATGTCAAGTTGGGAATCAGGTAATCTCCCTGCTTCGTGTATGTGATTTCTTTCATCGTCAAAACTCCTTTCGTTTTTGTTTTCGTCTTTATTGTACTCAAAGCCATTCCTTCTATCAAATGTGCGATTTTCTTTATCCAAAGCCATAACGGTTTTAGATATTTCAGAAAGCCCCATTTCAGCTATGTCACTTGTAGCTATGCCGAGAGCATTAAGCGTTTCCTGTGTATTAAAGTTTGTAACATCACGGAAGTCGTCAGCCTCAAAGTATTCTTCCGTATCAATGCCGAGTCTTGCCATCATCATATATGCAACGCTGTTTGTAACAACCTTTTTGTATATATTTGAAATCATATCCTCGTTAAGCTCCTCAAGAAAGCTGTTCTCAACGCCGTCAACAAGGTCGCTAAGATAGTCAGGCAGGTTATCCTCGACTGCATTTTGTGCGGCACTCATTATTGCATTGCCTAAACTGTTTTTTCTTTCAAGCTCACCGAAGGAACTTTCAAGTGTTTCAATAACGCTGTCGGTGTATCCGTCTTTCATTTTCCAAATAGGGACCGGACGGGAATATCTGCTTTCGTGGGTATCCGATATGTCAAAATAGTGAATAAGCCTTTGACGGCTTCTGTTAGCGTCCTCAAATACCGCAATACCTTTCGCTCCTTTATTTACCCAACGACCGAAAGAAGTATTCCAACGCTCAATTTCAAGAACAGCCGTTGCATCGGGTCGCTGTGCAAAAATAAGCAACTGCTCGTCAAATCGCAGTTTGTAGTTTCTGCAAGCAGAGTCCAAATATTTCTGCCAGCTTTGCGGATTGGCAACAACCGTATTGCAAGTTCTGTCATATAACTCTGATATGAGTTTATATTTTATTGCCATTTATTCGCACCTCCTTATCTTGTTTTATCTTTGCTTTTTGCCTGTTTAACTTTTTCTTTTTCCGCCGGTTCAACAATATGTCCGTTCTTCTCGCAAAGCTCTGCAAATTCGCAGATATGATAAATATTCAAGCCGATTTTAGTATGATAATCATCAATATATCTGCACTCTCGCTCCATCGTTCCGCCGTCTCTTGTATGAATTAAAATTCTGTCTCCGTCAGATATGCGGAACTTCTCGTTATACTTGCTATCAATAAAACGAATACTATGTTCCTGATTGCTCATCACTGACACCTCCTAAAAAGGAAAACAGCTTATTGGCTTTCGTCTGCTTTTGAAGTTCTATAATCAAACTCATATCCGGAATAGTGATACCGGGTATTTTCAAAATGCTTTCCATATCAAGTTGCTGCAACTGTTTTTCGGTGTTACAGCCTGCGTCAAACAACTTACTTAAAAGTTTTGTTTTCTGCTGGTAAGTAAATTTATCTTTCATCGTTGTTCCTCCTTTTAGGCGATTTCAATTACAATGTGAATATCGCTTTTGTCATCTTTACAATGTCTCGACAGTTCGGGGAATAAGGATTGAACTCTCTGCCTTGCTCTGCGAATAGACTCAAAGCAGGGCAAACCGTAGCCCTTGTAGTTGTTGACTATATCTTCAAGAGGCAAATCCCCAACATTCAAATAGCTGTAACGGTTGTAATAGCAGAGGATAAGCTGCATATCGTCGTACCTTGTTTCGGGGCATTCTCTTAAAATTGAAAGCACCTTACTTTCAACTGTGTCTTTATTATTCATAAGCACGTCCATAAAAAAGAATGGGCGAAGTTTTTAAGCTCCGCCCAAAATCATTTCTTATTTCTTTCTGTTTTTAATTTGCAAGAAGATAAAGCCGGCTACAATAAAGGCGACCAATACTACTGCAACAATGGTTTTAGCATCCATTATTCATTATCCTCCTTTTTCTTCTTTTTGTGTGCAACAAAAGCCGTTGCTCCGATACCGATAGCCGAAAGTCCTGCAAGTGCAGTCCAAAGACCTACCTTTGAATTATCTCCGGTCTTAGGTGTATCTCTCAGGACATTGTGCATTTCAACCACCGTAGTCGAGCCAACTTTAATGGCAGCTTTTTTATCGGCAGGCATTACATATCCGGCAGAAACATTGTCATTAACTTCTGACACCGTGTATTCTCCGATACGAAGTCCCTCGATATAGATTTCGCCGTTCTTATCTGTTGTGAAACTGCGGTCATAACCGTTTGCTCCGGTCACTCTGAATGTGAAACCTTCAACTTTTCCGTCGGAAGAAGTCTTAACGATTTTAAGATTGCCTTTCATTGCTTGATTGATAAAACCGACACCGGCTTTGTTTTCAACATCGTATGTCTTTTCGTCCTCGTTGATAAATACCGAATACACACCTTTATCAAGTTCAAAACCCTCAGGTGCTTTGGTTTCTCTCACAAGATACTTGCCATAGAGAAGTTCTTTCATCTCATAAATACCGGTCGATGTTTCTGTGAGCGTACCTACAAGCTCATCTTCCTTGTCAAGTATGCCATTGCCGGTTTTATCTTTATACACTTCAAATACCGCACCCGAAAGTTTGTTATCCGGATAATCGGCATCAACTTTTGTGAGTTTGATATTGCCGTGAACATACTCATTGACAATTTGAACTTCGATAACCTGTTCGTTTTCCGAGATGTTCACTTCATAAGAAGTATCATCAAGAACAAAGCCCTCCGGCTGTTCAATCTCTCTTACAATCCAGTTGCCATACGGAACTTTGGTAAAAGAAAAACTACCGTCTGTTTCAGAGGTAGTAATCATAAGTGCATTTTCTTTTGCAAATTCGGTTTCACCTGTTTTGAAAAGACCGATTATAGCACCGCCGAGAGCCTCGCCGTTTTCATCAATCTTTTTGCCCTGAACAGAACCGTAAATTAATTTGTTTTCAATCGGCTTGCCATCATTTACGCTAATTTCCACAACGGCTGTATCCTGTCCGGAATAACTGAAGGTAAACGGGTACTTGGTATCGGAGAGAACATAGTGTTCGTCGGTAGCGAGCTCCTTGACATAGTAGCTGCCAAACGGAAGGTCTGTATTGATTGTTGCCTTACCGTTTTCCGAAAGAGTAATAATTTCAATTAAACCGTCTGTCGGGATAACAGTACCGCTTGCAGATACAATATCTTCTGCGGCATAAAGCCCAAAACTGATATTCTTCATTTCGTCCTTATTACCGATGCCAAAGGTGTCGTTCTTTTCGATAGCCTTTTCAAGACTAACCGTTACTTTCTGTCTTTCGTTTACAAAGCTTGTGGAAGTATCTGTTACAGCTACATCCTGTCCTGCATAAGTAAGTTCTACACTATGCGGCTCTTTGTTGATAACCATACCTTCCGGTGCTTTGATTTCCGTAACCGTGTACTTGCCGAGATAAAGTTCCTTGCTCTTTGCAAATCCGTCATTATCGGTTGTTACGGTATCAACCACATCACCCTTGTGATAACGAAGCGTGCCGTCCGGTGTGATAATATCCTCGGCAGCGGTAACTTCATAGATAGCTCCTGTAAGACCGCTTACTTTGTATTCCGGCTGGTAAATAACATCTTTGCCTTCCTCTCCGAAAACATTAACCCCAAAGAACACTTCACCGGTCTTTGTAATGTTGATTGTTCCTTTCTGTGCCATATTCGGCTTATCTACCTTAATCACGGTTACACCGCCTTCATCACTTGAATTGTCCTGTGTTACATCAAAATATACAGGTGTACTGTCAAGAACATATCCGTAAGGAGCCTGAACTTCTACAAGAGAGTAGCCCTTGCCATATTCAAGCTTCTGCGGAGTTACAAGAGCGCCGTTTGCGTCCGTGTAGAAAGTATCAATAGTTGTAGGCGTCGGGTAAGTAAAGCTCATAGAGATTTGATTACCCTCAGGGTCATAAATCTTAAATCCCGCACCTGCGTAAGGAATGTTCTTTCCGCTTTCTGCGTCCACCTTTACAACCTTAACATAGCTTTCAAAGTTAGCATTGTTGATAAGATAGCGATAAGTCTGTCCGTTTTGAGAAATGAACACATCAAAGTCACTCATAAGCTCTCGACCTTCCCAGCCTGAAGTCTGGTGTACGGTGTAAATACCGTAAGGCATATCCTTTGTCTGCCCAAAGCCGTTTTCATCACAGACAATAATATCTCTTTCATCATCTTCCGCAGCTCCATAACTTCCGGATGATTTAAGATAAATCTCAAATGTTGCTCCGCTTTCGGGAGTTTCGATTTGTGTATCTCCGTTATCGGTATGCTTAATGATGGCGATATTTCCTTTCATAACCTGCTCGGTTACATCATTCGCCACAAGATTGTGTTCAATCGTAAAGAGTTTCGGCTCTGCACCTACTTTATGAATTGTGGTATCAAGCAAATATCCCTCGGACGGAGTGATTTCTCTGATAGTCCAATCGCTGTCGCAAACATATTCCTTAGTGGTAAACTGACCGTCTTTATCGGTAACATACTTATCTACAAGAGTTTCGCCTTTGTAGATACCGTAGACTGCACCCGAAAGTTTCGCATCGCCCTGTGGAGTGCCTTCTTCTCGGTCGCTCTTAGTTACGGTAACGCTGAACTTTTTAAGAATATTTGTAAAGTTACGGGTAGTTACTTCTTTCCAGTCAATCGGTGCTGTCTGATTTGCAGGAACTACATATCGGATAGCTGTATCCACTTCTTCGATTGTATACGGTTCTGAACCGCTGATAAGCACATCTTTGAAAGTAGCAACACCCTTGTTATCGGTAACGGCATATTCATCGACTGCAATTCCCGAAAGAGAAGTGCCATAAAGGTGAAAAGTAACACCTTCAACCAAGTTATCCTCAGAGGACTTAATCACTTTGAGCGTTCCTCTTTTGAGAACATTGTTGAAATTAACCTTTGCCACCTGACCAGCAACAACAGTTACTCTGTGAACCTCCTGCGGAACATATTTATCAATGGTCTGTTCCGTTACGGTGTAAACGCCGGGCATAAGGTTATCAATCTGAATTTTACCGCCATTTGCAGTCTTAACGGTTTTATTTACACCGTTACCGCTGATGGTAAAGCTAATGCCATCAACCTTTCCGTCCTCACTTGTTTTTACGATTTGGCAAGAACCGTAGCTGACTTTCATCTTAACAAAGCCTTTTACCGGGTCGCTGACTTTCTGTGTATATGACACTACATCCTGAATACCGTTGCCGGGAGAATATTTACCATCTGTCCAAACAACCAAACCTTTACGACTGCCATTTGCCTTACTTGCAGTAATGGTAAATTCTTTGCTGGGTGCTTTGTCCATTGAGATAGTCAACTTGTTTCCGCTTGTAGAGAACTTAACCCCGTCTATATTTGCGGAAAAATTGTAATTTCCCAACACTCCGTTAGAGTCGGTAAGGGTAGTAACATACTTGCTACCATCCCATTTAAGTTCGTTTACCTTTGCAGAGCCTGTTGACTTTGTGCAGAAGCTGGGGACTTTTGTATGCTTCTGAACACTTTCAGCAATACTGCTGTAATGAGCCATAATACGGCTGTAAAGCGGGTGACCCTTTTGAATATGGTCGATAATAGCGTCATACTTTCCGGGTGACTTATGATTAAAATTTTCATCACGCTCACCCACAATGGATTCCCAAATCAAAAGCTGTGTTGCGATTGCATGAGCCATTTTATCTGCATCGCCGCTGTTCTGCGATTTCCAACTCGTATTGATTGAACCGCAGTATCCGTACTGCAAAATACGACCGATTTGAAGTCGAATATCATCGCCGGAGATAGTGCCGTTAGAGCCGAGGCTATTGAAGTAGTCCTCATTCTTTTCGGTAAGAGTATCTCCCGTATGCTGACCTGTACCGGGTTCAATGCAATACACAATATTGCCGGAATACGAACCCATTGCACGGAGTGAGTCATTCCCGATTGCGTGGGAACACCAACCGTTCATAAACTTGAGTTCTCCGTGTCCCCATTTGCCGTTATTGTTCGTATCTCCGCTTCTCGGAAGTTCCATAATATACACATCTGACTTTTTACCGGAAGCGGCAAAAGCAGTGGTTGTGCCTAACCCCATAAAGGTAGTCAAGCTGAGAACCATAGCCATAACAAGGGATACGGCTCTCTTAAATTTGTTTTTTGCCATTCTGTTTTCCTCCTTAAATAAAAAACGCACCGATTACTCAGTGCGTCTTGTAGAAATATTTTGTTTTAGCAGTAGCCGATGTAGATTTCGTATTCTGTATCGGTTACCTTTTCAGTCCATACCCAAACAGCCGTAAAGCCTTCAACATTCTTGTATCTGTTTAATCTGCTTTGAATGTCGCCTTTAATATTTTTCCGTCTCGGATTTGCGGTAATGGGATTGTCCCAGCACTCGGTAGCCGTACTGTCAAGAGATAAGCCTATGCTTTGAGCGTAGTTCTTGGCATACGCAACATACTCATTTACATCAAATGTTTCTTTTGTAGGCTTTGTTATTTCGGTTGGCTTTGGCTTTTGCACAGGTTCTTCTTTTGGCTTTTCCTGTACGGTTTTCTTGGTTGTTGCTTCCTGTTTAACCTTGTTTTTCCTATTTTCGGATTTTTGTTTTGTTTCTTGCTCTTTGTGTTCAACCGGTTTTTCTTTTTGCTCTGCCGATTTACTTTCCGAAGAAGTAACTTGCAGCTCTTTTTGTACCGGTGCGGAGTTTTGAGAGTTTTCACGCTCTTTTTCCGTTACCTGAACACTGCTTTCAACAATTTCGCTTTCTTGTGGCTTTTCAGCTTCTGTCTTACCAGCCGGAAAAGAAGTCTCGTTGTTAAATTCACTCGTTGCGGCTTCTTTGACTGCTTTTTCATTACTGCAACCTACAAGCAAAATTATTAAACACGCAAGAACTACCGATAAAAGTTTTTTCATAATCATCGCTCCCTTCAACTCTATCCTAAGCAATCTTCACTTAAATTTCAACGGTGCGAAACCCTTGTCCCTTGTTTAGATAGCTTTAATTTATCAAGATAGATATATTTAAGAGAGATAGAATATATTTTATTCAGCTGGTAAACAGGTAGTAAATGGGGGTAGAGTGTGAGAAGGGGGAACTAACGACTGTCACGCTCTGCCCTTTGTTTGAGATACTTGTTGTAATGCTCCAAAGCCTTGCAAACAAAATCTTCCGTTTGGCTTACAGGAACATTTTTCGGAATAAGCTGTCGAACTCTGTCACCTCTCAACACGATTTTTTCTTTCTGATTTGGCTTTTCCTCCGACATTATGGCTTGGATAGCCTCGGTTGTCAGTTTGCCGTCATCAAAAAACTTACGCATACGGATAGTTTGGTCGTGGGACGGAGTTGCGTCGTTGAGGTCTATCTCATCAACTACATCACGCTGACTGTCCTCGTCAAGATATGACAATTCGACGGCAGGTCGCATTTTCATTCTGCCTTCGTCCACAAGGTCAAGCAGTTCGGGGACAAGATTGGTCAAGCGAATATATCTGCGAATTTGCTCACGACTTTCGCCAACTTCATTTCCGAGAGTTTCATTAGTCCTCAACTTCGACACCACTGGTGTCGAAGTTAAATCAGTTCTTTGTCCCTGTCTGTTCATTGCTTCCAAACGCATTTTATATGCAAATGCTTTTTCAGAGGGAAGTATCTGCGAGCGTTGGTAGTTACTTTCTACCATTAGAATTGTGGCTTCATCTCGATTGAGGTCAACAACTTCACATCTTAAAGTTTCAAAACCTGCAAGCTCACACGCTCGCTTTCGCCTGTGTCCTGAAATGAGTTCGTATCTTCCGTCCTCTTTCTGTCTTACCGTAGCCGGAGTAATAACTCCACGCTCTTTTACGCTTTCAACAAGCTGTGCCATATCCTCGTCATCACGCACCTTAAATGGGTGGTCGGGGAAATCATCAATCTCCGTCAGCGGAATATCTCTGATTTTAGATAACTTTTCATCATCTCTTTGCTCTTGTGTTGAAAACAAATCATCGAGCCTCGTGAGAGTGAAGTCGCTCTTTCTTCCTGCCATCTGCTAACACCTCCTTTGTAAATTCGGTGTATGCTTTCGACACCGTACTGTTTGGCTCATAAGCAAAAATGCTCTTGCCTTTGGAAGAAGTTTCTGCTGCCTTTACAGCAATCGGGATATGTGTGCGATACATTTTAATCTGATTGCCGAAGTTTTCTCTCAGAGCTTCTACTGTGCTTTTGGCGAGGTTGGTACGGCTATCCACCAAAGTAAGCAGCATACCGTCAATTTTCAAGTTCGGATTGATACGCTTTTTAACTTTTGAAATAGTTTGAACAAGCTGCGTCATTCCTTTTGCCGGTAAATACTGTGCCTGAACAGGAATAATAACGCTGTCTGCCGCAGACAAGGCATTGATTGTAACCATACCCAATGAAGGCATACAATCAATAAGTACATAATCGTATTTGTCCTTTACTTCGCTGAGATAATTTCTCAAAGCCGTTTCTCTGCTCATTGCATTTACAAGGTTAAATTCCATCGCAGACAATTCAAGGTTTGCCGGTACAAGGTCAACTCCTTCTTCGTGATGCAGAATACCGACCATAGGGTTAGTCATCGTTTCGTTTATTACATCTGTTAGTTTCGTTGCAAGCGTGATACCCAAGTCATCTGTATTTTGCCAACCGAGGCAAGTAGTTAAGTCGCCCTGCGGGTCTGCGTCTATGAGCAATACTTTCTTGCCCTGCATTGCAAGACCTACACCGAGATTTACCGTAGTGGTTGTCTTTCCAACTCCGCCTTTTTGATTGCATATTGCAATCGTTTTGCAGTTTGACACTTTGTTGTCCTCCTTTCTTTATATTAAGGTCATTGACCCATCAAAACATAGAAATGTCTTCTATGCTTTGATGGTCGCACTTAATTCGATCACATCCCCCAAATGCGTGAAAGGAAATCAATAGGCGTTCGGCTGCTGACCGAACTCATAGGAATCTCACCTCTGCCGGGTTCTCCGCCAGCCCCTTAGGGAAGTATCATTATCCCTGAATTGTTTCTTCGCCTTATCCGTAGCAATCGGATATTTCAGAATAGTTCGGAATCGCTACCAACCTTGCTTTCCGTTATTACCTATATGGGCAGGAAGATTTTGGCGTACCTTCATTCGGCTGAGGCAAGAGCCTCCAATCAGGAATGTACCTATTGAATGTTTATTCTATTTTCAAGGTTCTTGAGGGAAATTAAATAACCCCTCACTTGGTAGGCAACGAAAACGGTCAAAAATTAACCCCCTAACCGAAATTTCTTTAATTTTTTATAAAAACCTAAGATTTATGAGTTTGCATTTGATTATGAGGTGATAAAAAAGCACCCTTAAAGGGTGCAAAACAACTTTATTTATACAAACATAAGTAATCCAAAAGTGCCAAGAAAAATCCCAAAGTGTCAATTAGACACTTTGGGATTCACTTTTTGATACTTTGGAGTATCATTTCATCATTGATGATAGGAAAAGAATGCTTAAACGAAAAAAGGACGAACCGTCCAATATGGATAGTTCGTCCTTGACTCATTTTGATTGTTGACTGTCTAAGTACTTCCAGCATCGATAGTTTTGCAGACTACTGATGTGCCAATCGCTCTTTCGACTAATTTTACGAAAATCAAGTGAGCATAGAAAGTCTATCAAATAAATTTTGGGGACAAGATTTCTGCCTTTAATAACAAAATGTTTTAATTTTCCCTTGCTACACCATCTATTAACAACAGCCAACCTATATCCTGTTACTTCGCTAATCATACTGGTTTCCATAACATCTGGATATTCTTTTAATAGATATTGAAAATACTCGTGTAAATCCTCACCTTTAATATTAGGCAGCGTAAAATGACTACTGCGTATAGAAGGATTCTTGTAGGAATACCAGTTTTCAGGTACAGTATAATATTCAGGATTTTGCTCTTTGTCCTCAAGGAAAACCATCAAATCTTCTTTTCTGATTTTATAACAACGAGTTTTCTTTCCTGAATACTCACAAGGCAATTTCCCGCTTTTCAGATAATAAAGTGCAGTTCGTTTGCTGCAATGACAGATTAAACGCATCTGTTCTTTTGTAATAATACTTGGTATTTCAGACCAGTTAATATCATCTAATTTCATAGCTTACACCTCAATATTTTTACGGTGGGAAATATCTGTGTTTGCTATATAGTTCTAACATTTTTCTAACAGTTCTAACACGAATTCTAACATAAATGCTAAAATCGGTGCATTTTTTGTCTTTACTTGAACCCATTGAAATATCAGCGTTTTTTGCGTGTGCAGTGCCGATAAGCCTTGATTTGCACGGATTTTCTGCGGACAAAACATCCTAAAACATATATGAAAAAACCTAAAAAGTAATATTGGTGCAAAAAACTCGAAATCCATCGTGCGATTCGTTCGCCCGTGGGTTCAAATCCCACCCACTCCGCCAAAAGCCCGGCAGCCCCCAAGCTTTCCGGGCTTTCTTTTTGCTGCGGAAAGTCTCGTTCAAATCAACAAAATGTACATTCCTGACGCACACGGTCTTTTATGAAGGAGGATTTGAAAAACATTTTCAGCCATTGTATAATTCAAATCGGTATAATCGCGGATGGAAACATTCGGATAAGAAACGAAAAAATATTTAAGCACTTACTCAACTCAATCTATTGCTTGGTAACGCATAATGGCAAATCACACGGTGAAGTTATGGAATTCATGAACGCATACAAGCGGCTGGAAAAACTGTGCAGTGACATGTATGGCACAGCGCATGGTATTTCCGCCTATATCGACGATATGGTCAACTGTCCCCGCGGGGCACGCATTGTGCCCGACTGGGCGCATGACTTAAAGCAGCTAAAGCACTATCGCTGGGTCAGAAATCAAATCGTACACGAACCGGACTGCACGGAAGAAGAATTGTGCACACCGGCTGATACCGGGTGGCTGGATGCTTTTTATGACCGGATCTTACGCCGAAAGGATCCGCTGGCCGTGTATAGAGAACGAACCGGCGCACGCAAGGCTGTAAGCCCGGCGCAAGACGGCACGCCGTCTAAACGGAAAAGCCGCCCCGCTGGGTCATCCCATCTCTCTCAAATCATACTGTACGGCGGAATCACCATCGGCCTTATTCTCATTATGCTTGCCATTCTGCTGTTTATATTTCAAGGCAGTTTGACCGGATTTTGATCTGTTTAGCCCCTGCTTTGCCCGGTGCAAGGTGGGGGTCTTATTCGTTATTTCAAATAGAGAAGATCGGAATGACCGTTTGTGCCAAAAGCGTTGATTGGCCGCAAAAAGAGCAAGTCAAACAGACTTGCTCTTTTTCATTTCTATATTGTTGAATTGGCTTTTACTCCTCTCGGCGCAGCGCTTTCAGCTCCGTGCGCAGATCATAAGGCGCGTCATAGCAGCCAAAGGTCTCCGTAGACTTGCCACCGGCAATGTTGGCCAGCTGAATGCACTCTGCCACAGAGCAGCCGTGGTACACGCCAAACACCAGCCCGGCCAGGAAATTATCCCCTGCCCCGGTCTTATCCACCGGCGTGGCCTCCCCTGCCGGGAAGTGCTCCGTCTTGCCGTGAATGCGGGTAATACACCCGTCCTTACCCACCTTAACAATGGGCTGGGCAGTGTAGTTGCACAAGGCGTCCAGCGCCGCCTGGGGGCTGTCCGTGTCGGTTAGGAGCATGGCCTCTTTGTCATTGGGGGTAAAGAAATCCGCCAGCCGTAAAATGGGCAGGTGGTCCTCCAGAGTCTGCCCCTCCTCCCAGTGGGTATCATACACGATCTTGGTGCCCTCCCGGGCCAATTTCTTCACTACATCCGGCCGCCGAGGCGCAAAACACACATCCGCCCCATGGAGAAAGTCATACACCTGGGCGTCCGTAAGCAAATTCTCGCCCAGCCCAGCGTCAAAGGTCATAATGGACCGATCGGAGGGAAAAGAGAACACGGAACTGAAGATCACCGGCTCCCCGTCGCCGTCATAAAAATTGTGCAGGTTCTGCACCTTGTACTTTTGCAGCAGAGTCTCCGCTGTTTTGCTGAGCAAACCCTGACCCAAAAAGGTGCCGTACCGCACCGGCACGCCCATATTCCCCAGCCGCACCGGGGTCACGCAGGCACCCCCGCCCAGGGTCATGGAGAACCGATCCGTATAAAGCTCCTCCCCCGCTCCCGGGAACCCGGCTATGCCGGAGAAAATACAATCAATGGTCACCCGGTCAATGACAGCCACACCGTTCATTCCAAACACTCCTTTACGCACTTTTCTCTATTATACCGAACCGCCGGCCGGATTGCAAGCGCCGCCCACCCGGCGGCACAAAATCCAATGCAGTGGCACCAAAAGGCACAGAATGGGCGCCTTGCCCCCTCTAAGCATACAAAAAGGCACACGCCGATCAGCGTGTGCCTTTGCAATTTTGATATGGCTTACTCAGCCTTGGCCTCTGCCTTATTGTCCTTAGTGGACTTTACATCCGCAACGGACTGCTTGGAGAAGTCGTAGTCCTTACCGGGGAAGATAGCGTTCAGGATAATACCGGCCAGCGCAGCCACAGCCAGCGCAGACAGGTTAATGTCGAACTGCCCGATATGGAAGCTTACACCGTCGCCCAAGCCCAGTGCGCACACCAGGATTACAGCGGCGATGATGGTGTTTCTCGGCTTGGAGAAGTCTACCTTATTCTCTACCACATTACGGATACCGATGGCGGAGATCATACCGTACAGCACAAAGGAGATACCGCCAACGATGGCTGCGGGCATAGAATCAATCAGCGCAGCAAACTTGGGAGAGAAGGAGAACAGAATGGCGAAATACGCAGCGATACGAATGACTCTGGGGTCATACACTTTAGACAGCGCCAGCACGCCGGTGTTCTCACCGTAAGTGGTATTGGCGGGACCGCCGAACAACGCAGACATGGTGGTGGCCAAGCCGTCACCGGCCAAAGAACGGTGCAGACCGGGATCGGCAATATAATTCTTGCCGCAGGTGGCGCCGATAGCGGAAATATCGCCGATGTGCTCCATCATGGTTGCCAGTGCGATAGGCATAATGGCGATGATGGCAGTTACGGCCTTACCGGTATCATGCACACCGCCGAACACGGTAGAACTCCAGTGAATGGGCAGACCCACCCAGGCCGCTTCCTTAACAGAAGAAAAGTCAATAGCAAAGCTTTCTACGCCAAAGCCGTTACCGACGATACCGGCCACTGCATAGGCGCCGAGAATACCAATGAGAATGGGAATGATCTTGGCCATGCCCTTACCGAACACATTCACCACGATCACAATACCCAAAGCAATCAGCGCCAGCCACCAGTTATTTTGGCAGTTGGAAATAGCGGTGGGTGCCAGGCCCAAACCGATAGCCACAATGATGGGGCCGGTTACAACCGGCGGGAAGAAACGCATCACCTTATTGATACCAATAATCTTGATGATGGTGGCCAATACCAGATACAGCAAACCGGCGCAAGCCACGCCCACGCAGGCATAGGGCAGCATTTCCGTGTTGGCAATGGTCAGCTCGCCGTTGGCGTCTGGCAGTTTGGGTGCCACCGTGGCATAACCGCCAAGGAACGCAAAGGAGCTGCCCAGGAAAGCAGGCACCTTAAATTTGGTAAACACATGGAACAGCAGGGTACCCAGACCGGCCATCAGCAAGGTGGTGGCAATATCCAACCCGGTAATCAACGGCACCAGCACGGTGGCGCCGAACATAGCAAACATGTGCTGGAAACCCAGCAGCAGCATCCGCGGCACACCCAGCTGGCGCGCATCATAAATGCCCTTAGAAAAATCGACTTTATTTTTTGACATATAAATTAAATTCCCTTCTTTTCAACAGATCACTTCTTATTTGGTGCCGAAGATACGATCGCCGGCATCGCCCAAACCGGGAACAATGTAGCCGTTCTCGTTCAGATGATCGTCCATACCTGCGCAGAAAATATCCACATCCGGATGTGCCTCCTTCAGGGCCTCCAGACCCTCCGGCGCAGCGATAATGCACAGGAACTTTACACTGCGGGGGTGACGCTTTTTGATCTGGCCGATGGCATCAATGGCGCTGCCGCCGGTTGCCAGCATGGGATCCAGTACAAACACATCTCGCTGACCGATGTCGCCCGGCAGCTTGCAGTAATACTCTACCGGCTCCAGAGTCTCCTCGTTACGATACAGACCGATGTGGCCCACACGAGCGGCGGGCACCAGGCGCAAAGCGCCGTCTACCATACCCAGACCGGCACGGAGAATGGGCACAAACGCCAGCTTACGGCCGGCAAGCACCTTACAGTCGGCCACGCCGCAGGGGGTGGTCACCTGCTTGTCCTCCAAAGGCAGATCACGGGTGGCGTCATACATCATCAGCATGGCGATCTCGTTGACCAGCTCACGGAACTCCATGGTGCTGGTGTCCACATCACGCAGAATGCTCAACTTGTGCTGGATCAGCGGGTGATCCATAATGACTACTTTTCTGTCCATTGCGGTTCCTCCTAAAAATATAATAAATTATTTTTCGTAAACAGAGCGTTTCAACTGACCGATATACGGCAAGTTGCGGTAGCGCTGGTCAAAATCCAGGCCATAGCCCACCACAAACTCGTCCGGCACGCTGGTGCCCACATAATCCGCCTTTAAATCTACCACGCGGCGCTCCGGTTTATCCAGCAAAGTAGCCACGCGAATGCTGGCCGGGTGGCGGGTACGCAGCATATCGCAAACATAGGAGAGGGTGCGCCCGCTGTCCAGAATATCCTCCACCAGCAGCACATCGTAGTCCTCCAATTCAATATCAATGTCCTTCACAATCTTTACCACGCCGCTGGAGCGGGTGTCGCCGCCGTAGCTAGACACGGCTAAAAAGTCCAGCTTACAGGGCAGCTGTATCTCACGGATCAGGTCCGCCATAAACAGCACGGAGCCTTTCAAAATACCCACCACCAACAGATTTTTGCCGGCGTAGTCCGTAGTAATCTGGGCGCCCAGGCGGACATTGATTCGGTGCAGCTCTTCTTCAGACACCAGCACCCGTTCAATATTCTCGTGCATCAGCGTTCCTCCCGGAAGTAGGACAGACCGAGGGCGGCCGGTCCCTGATTTTCTTTCTTCTTGCGCATAGAGGTAACGATCAATACCAGGATCGTCACCACATAGGGCAGCATCTTAAACAGCTCCTGCTTGCTCAGATCCAGGCCGGGGATAAACAGATACACAATATACAGGAACCCGAACAGGATAGAGCCGAAGATAGCCAGGTTGGGTCGCCAAATGGCGAAAATCACCAAAGCGATGGCCAGCCAGCCACGGTCACCGAAGCCGTCGTTGGACCACACGCCGCAAGCGTAGTCCATTACATAATACAGACCGCCCAGCCCGGCGATCATACTGCCGATGCAGGTAGCCATATACTTGGAGCGCTCCACATTGATACCCGCAGCGTCTGCGGTGGCCGGGTTTTCGCCCACGGCACGCAGGTGCAGGCCGCCCCGGGTGCGCTTTAAGAACACGGCGCACACAATGGCGATCACAATGGAAATATAGGCGAGAAAGCCGTAGCTCAAGAACATCTCGCCAAAGGCGCCCAATTTCTCTGCAATAGGCAGATGGGCACGGAAGTAGGTGCTGGTGCGGGTCAGGGCAACAGACGGGATGTCACTGCCGGTGAGCTGCACCATAGAGGCACCGAAAAAGTTACCGAATCCAACGCCAAAGGTGGTGATGGCCAAACCGGTTACATTCTGGTTGGCCCGCAGGGTCACGGTCAAGAAACAATACAGCAGCCCCATCAACAGGGAGCCGAAGAGCGTACAGATCAACGGGATCAGCACAGCCAAAAACGGATTAAGCTCCGTTACATGCTGCTCATACAGAAACGAGCCGATCACGCCGCTGATACCGCCCACATACATAATACCGGGAATACCCAGGTTCAGGTTGCCGGATTTCTCCGTCAAGATCTCGCCGGTGGCGCCGAACAGAATCGGCACGCCCTGCATCACGGCACGCTGGAACAGCGTGACCCAAGTAGCTAAACTAAACATCAGGCGGCCTCCTTCCGATTGCGGCGGAACTTCAGCTCATAATTGATAAAGAACTCGCTGCCGATAATAAAGAACAGGATAATACCCGTAATAATGTCTGAGAACGATTGGTCCAGCATAAAAACGGTAGAGATCTCGTCTGCACCCTTTTGCAGGAACACCAGCAGGAACGAAGTGAGGATCATATACGCCGGGCTGAACTTGGCCAGCCAAGACACCATTATGGCAGTAAAGCCCCGGTTGTCTGCGGTGGTGGTGGTAATGGTGTGATCCGTGCCGCCCACCAGCAGCAGGCCGGCAATGCCGCACACGGCGCCGGACAGAGCCATCGTGCGCAGAATCACTTTCTTAACATTGATACCGATATAGCGGGCGGTGTTTACACTCTCGCCTACCACGGAGATCTCATAACCGTGCTTGCTGTACTTTAAGTAAATGGACATAAAGACGGTCAGCGCCAGCACAATGAGAATATTCAGCAAATAGTCGTGTTCGCCGAGCACCGGCAGCCAACCGGCACGGGTGGTCTGGTTGATAATACCGATCTTGCCGGAGCCCTTGGGCACCTCCCAGCGAATAACGAAATACGCCACCAGCTGAATGGCCACATAGTTCATCATCAGGGTGAACAAGGTCTCGTTGGTATTGTACTGCGCCTTAAAAAATGCGGGGATCAGCGCCCAAATGGCACCGGCCAGCATACTGGCTACGATCATCGTCAATATCAGCAGCGCATTGGGGATCTTGCCACCCAGGCAGATCATACACGCCGCCGTTGCCAGACCGCCGATCAGCACCTGACCCTCGCCGCCGATGTTCCAAAACCGCATTTTGAACGCAGGGGTCAACGCCAGGGACACGCACAGCAGCATAGCCAAACTTTGCAGCAAGTTCCATATCCGGCGGGGGGTGCTAAAGGCACCACGAAACATGGTGGCATACACCTGGAACGGATTTTCATGGGTCAAAAACACAGTCAGCGCCGCACATGCCACCAGCGCCAGTACAATGGCACCGATGCGAATGGCCCAGGACAGATACCAGGGCAGTGCCGCCCGCTTGGCAATGTGAAAGAGCGGCTCTTTGGTCTTGTTCTTATGCATGGGTTTCGCCCTCCTCCTTCACACGCTTGGTCATCAGGATACCCAGCTCCTCCTTGGTGGCGGACGGACCGTCCACAATGCCGGTAATCCGGCCGGAGTTCAGTACCATAATGCGGTCACACAGTTCCACCAGCACATCCAGATCCTCGCCCACGAAGATCACGGACACACCGCTTTCCTTCTGCTTTTGCAGCAGATTATAGATCATATAAGAGGAGTTGATGTCCAACCCACGCACGGGATAGGCCACCATCAGCACCGTGGGGTGCTGGGCGATCTCTCGGCCCACCAACACCTTTTGCACATTACCGCCGGACAGGCGGCGCACCGGGGTGTTGGCATCCGGGGTGACAATCTCCAGACTTTTAATGATGTTCTCCGCCAGGTCCTTAGGACGCTTGCGCTCCAAAAAAGCCGTATGGCCGCGCTTGTAGCTGCGCAGCATCATGTTGTCCACAATATCCATATTGCCCACCAGGCCCATACCCAGTCGGTCCTCCGGCACAAAGGACAAAGCAATACCCAAACTGCGAATGGCCTTGGGGCTCTTTCCTACCAGGTTCACCGCCTGGCCGTCTGTCGGCTTATACACAATGCTGGAGCCTTTTTCGCTGGCTTGTAAACCGGCAATGGCCTCCAGCAGCTCCTTTTGGCCGCAGCCGGAGATACCGGCAATGCCCAAGATCTCGCCGCCGTTGGCGGTAAAGTTCACATCCTCCAGCACATGGGCACCCTCTTTGTTGCGCACGGTCAGGTGCTCCACTCGCAGCCGCTCCTGTGGGTCCTTGGGCGCGGTGCGCTCAATGTGCAAATCAATTTTCTCGCCCACCATCAGCTCTGTTAAAGACTGCTCCGTGGCGTCCTTGGTGGCTACATTGCCCACATTCTTGCCCTTGCGCAAAATCACCACTCGGTCGGAAATTTCCAATACCTCGTGAAGTTTATGGGTGATGATGATAATGGACTTGCCGTCCTCCCGCATACGCCGCAACACATCAAACAGTCGCCGGGTCTCCTGCGGGGTCAATACAGCGGTGGGCTCGTCCAAAATCAGAATATTGGCGCCGCGATACAGCACCTTTATAATCTCGACCGTCTGCTTCTCAGAAACAGACATCTCGTATATTTTCTTTTTCAAATCCACGGCAAAGCCGTAACGCTCGGTGATCTGCCGCACTTTTTTCTCAGCCTCAGCCAAGTTGAATTTTTCTTCATCGTGCATACCAAGCACGATATTTTCCGTGGCCGTAAACACATCCACAAGCTTAAAATGCTGGTGGATCATACCAATATTGTACTTAAATGCGTCTTTGGGAGAGCGGATCACCACTTCTTCCCCGTTGACAAAGATCTGCCCGGCATCCGGAAAATAAATACCGGCCAGCATATTCATTAAGGTGGTCTTGCCGCTGCCGTTCTCACCCAGGACAGAGAGGATCTCGCCCTTCTCTACCGTCAGGGAGCAGTCGGAATTGGCAACGATGGAGCCGAATGTTTTGGTAATCCCCTTCAGCTCAACAGCAGGTACGCCCATGGTCTACCTCCGCAAAATAAAGTTCCTATATACAACACTACCGTGACCGCAAAAATTGCGGTCACGGGTGTTTGTAAACTGTGCTGTTTTAGATTACTGCTTCTTGTCCAACAGCTTGATGCCGTCGATCTGCACATCAAAGTAGGGGGCAGAACGAGCAGTAGACTCAGCGAAGTAGCCGTCCTTAACGACCTCGGTGTCCGGGGTATACTTGGCATCGGTGTCTACATCCGCCTTATAGGAATCCAGCTTCTTGCCGTTTACGGTGAAGGTGGAAGTGTCAAACACATGAAGAGAACCGTCTTCCAGCTTCTTCTTGGCGGCGTCAATGGCCTCCTGGGTGCCGGCAGCGGCAGCCTTAGTGTTTACATCGGTCAGTTCCACAGAGCCGGTGGACAGAGTGCCGGTCCAGTCCGCGTCAATGGTCTTGCCCTCAGCCACGCATTTGATGGCATACTCATAGTACGGCTCCCAGTTGATGCGGGAAGATACGATGAAGGTGTTGGGGCAAGCGGAGATGGTGCTGCCGTTGTAAGACACATTGGGAACACCGGCGGACTCACAAGCAGTGGGTGCGCCCATAGAGTCGGCGTGCTGGCTGATCAGCTTGCAGCCGTCCTTAATCAGCTTGTTGGCAGCTTCCTTCTCGGCAGCCTCGTCGTACCAAGAACCGGTAAAGGTGACTTCCATGGTAACGGAGGGGCATACGGAGCGTGCGCCCAGGAAGAAGGAGGTGTAGCCGGAGATCACTTCGGCATAGGTGAAGGCGCCTACATAGCCCATCTTGGCCTCGTCCTTTTTGAACTCGCCCTTCTCGATCATCTCGTTGAGCTTCATACCGGCGGCAATACCTGCCAGGTAACGGCCCTCATAGATGGAGGCAAAAGCGTTGTGGTAGTTGGCCAGACCCTCGGTGTGAGCTCTGGTGCCGGTGGAGTGGCAGAACTGCACTTTGGGGTACTTCTTGGCAGCCTCAATGATGTAAGGCTCGTGACCGAAGCTGTCTGCAAAGATAATGTTGCAGCCCTGCTCCGCCAGGTCTACTGCTGCATCGTAAGCTTCCTGACCCTCCGGGATCTGGGTCTTGTACAGCTTCTGCGCGCCGGTGATGCCCAGCTTCTCGCAGGCAGCGTCTGCAGCCTTAATAAAGTTCAGGTCATAGGTAGAGTTCTTGTCGTGCAGGAAGATGAAGCCAACCTTCAATTTGCTGGTTGCAGAATTGGTGGTGTCTTCTTTCTTCTTGGTGTCGCCGCCGTTAGAAGAGCAGGCGGTAAATACGCCTACAACGAACAGGACACTGAGAAGAACTGCAAGTACTTTTTTTGCCATTTTCATTCTCGATTCCTCCGAAAAAAATATTTATTATCAGAGCGCACGCTCAAATAACCGCTTTAATCCCGAAAACAGATCTGCCCGGTGGTGTGGTCCATGGACTCCACGATGGCCAGGGACTCCACCCGAACGCCCTCGGCACGCAGCTGATCGCCGCCGTGCTGGTAGCCCTTCTCGATCACGGTGCCGCAGCCCACCAGGGTGGCGCCGCTTTGGTGCACCAGGTCGATGAGTCCCCGCAGGGCATTGCCCACCGCCAGGAAGTCGTCTACGATCAGCACCCGATCCTCCGGGGTCAAAAACCGCTTGGACACCATCACATCATAGGTGGTGCCGTGGGTAAAGGACGCCACCTGGGTCTTATACACATCGCCGGCAATGTTCTTGGTCTTGCTCTTTTTGGCAAATACCAAGGGGCAGGCGAACTCCAGCGCTACCACGCTGCCCACGGCAATGCCGGAGGCCTCAATGGTGAGAATTTTGTTCACCCCGGCGTCCTTGTAAAGACGGTGGAACTCCCGCCCCACCTCTTTCATAAACGGAAAGTCGATCTGGTGGTTCAAAAAGCAATCCACCTTAAGAATATTACCTTCATAGACCTCGCCCTCGGCGAGAATTTTCTTTTTTAATGCTTCCATCCTAAAATCCTTGTCGAAACAGAAATAAAATGATAGAATTATGATAATACGAAAGCCCCCGATTTGCAAGGTTGATTTGTATGTTGACACCAAATTTTAACTTTTTTTGCAAATCGGCGAATTTATGCTATAATTATTTAGTAAATTTCAACAAGGGAATAGGCGTTTGCCTGCAAATTATGAGAAAAAAAGAAAAATCTACCTTTCGCAAAATCGAACATCACCGCACAGAGACTTTCTTCCTCATTGTGCGCGGGCTGGAAGTGGGCGTGGTTGCCGGTTTGGTGTCCGCTCTCTACCGCTTCCTGCTCAGCAAAGCGGAAAGCGCCAACCATGCGGTACTCACCGCCATTGCCGGCAAGCCGCTGTATATTGCGCTGTTTTTAGCGGCACTGGCGGGGATCGGCTACCTGGTCTCTCAACTGGTGCGATGGCAGCCTCTGTCGTCCTCCAGCGGTATTCCCCAAATCACCGGGGAAATTCGCGGTCACCTGGACGCCCCCTGGTGGCAAGTGCTGTTGGCAAAGATCGCCGGCGGCACCCTGTCCATTTTCAGCGGACTGAGCCTGGGGCGCGAAGGTCCCAGTATTCAGCTGGGCGGCATGGCAGCCAAAGGGATTGCCAAGGTTACCAAGGCGGACAAAACCACGCAGCTGCGCATGATCAGCTGCGGCGGCGGTGCCGGACTGGCGGCGGCATTTAACGCCCCGCTAGCGGGCATGATGTTCACCTTGGAGGAAATTCATAAAACTCTGGACGGCAACATTTTGTGCATGGGCATTGTGTCTACCATTACGGCAGACTATATTTCCAAGCTGTTTTTCGGTCAAAACACGGTGTTCCACTACACCACCGCCGACATTCCGTTAAAGAGCTACTGGATCCTGCTGCTATTAGGGATCGTGCTGGGGCTGGCCGGCGTGGGCTACAATGCCCTCATGTTGCTGGGCCAAAAATGGATCGGCAAAATCAAAGCACCGGTACGTATGATGCTGGTTTTTGTTTGCAGCGGCGTGCTGGGGCTGTTCGTGCCCCAACTGCTGGGCGGGGGCCACACCATGGTGACCCTGCTGCTGCAAGAGCACCCCACCATTAAAATTCTGATTTTACTGCTGCTGGGCAAATTCCTATTTTCCCTGCTGTCCTTTGCCTCCGGCGCACCGGGCGGCATCTTCTTCCCGCTGCTGATTTTGGGGACTTACCTGGGCGCCATCTATGCCGAGGCGGCCATTGCCTGGTTTGGGCTGGCGCCGGAGCTGTGGCAGGAGCTGGTGGTGGTGTCTATGGCCGGGTTCTTTGCCGCCATTGTGCGTGCGCCCATGACCGGCATTATCCTGGTATTTGAAATGACCGGCAACCTGGACAGTCTGCTGCCGCTGGCAGTAGTAAGCCTGACCAGCTACACGCTGGCAGATCTGCTGGGCAGCACGCCCATTTACACGGCGCTGCTGGAAAATCTGCTGCGCCCGGAGGACAAAGCGGCTGCCCGCCGCAACCGTCCCGGTGAAAAGGTGCTCAAGACCTATGTGCTCCCCCTGGGTAGTGCCCTGGACGGCAAGTGCATTAAGGATATTGACTGGGGCCGCCACTGCCTGATCGTCAGCATTGAGCGGGGCGACACGGCCGTGACCCCTAAGGGCGACACCACTCTCCACGCAGGCGACACGCTGGTGGTGATGGTGAGCCAGCGGCGCTTTGCCCGGGACAATGACCGGCTGGAAGCGCTGATCGACCCCAAATCGTAACCCCATCGGCCGGTGCCGACACAGATAAATTGCATCTAAGAACGCATACAGGAGTGAACATTATGGAAAACCGCATTTGGCTCAAAGGCGACACCCACCTGCACACCTGCAACAGCGATGGCAAGCTGATCCCCGGTCAGCTGGTAGAAGCGTGCCAGCAGGCAGGGCTGGACTACGCCATTATCACCGACCACAACTACAACACCGTAAAGGCCAGCTATACGGACAAAAATTTGCTGGTCATGCAGGGGCAGGAGATCACCGACGACCTGGGTCACATCAATGTTTGGGGCAAAAAGGTGCCCCAAGATCCGCCGTACATCTTAAAAACCGTAGAGGACTATGACGCGGTGCTAGCGCCTTGCCGGGAGGCAGGGGCTACCATCTCCGTCAATCACCCATTTTGCTCTATGTGCGGGTTCCACATGGATCTGGAGCACTTCCACTTTGACTGCGTGGAGGTGTGGAACACCATTCAGCACTCGGATAATATTAAAAATATGAACTGGTGGCACAACCAGCTGCTGCAAGGCAACCACATTGCAGCGGTGGGCGGCTCCGACTTTCACAAGGACATTGGCCCGCTGAAGCTGCTGGCCAACCCCACCACCATTGTGCACACCACCGCCAAAACAGAGGAAGCTGTTTTGCAGGCACTGCGAGAGGGTCGCTCTGTGGTAACCAACAAACCGGGCACCAGTATGATCTACCTGACCGTAGGGGACGCCAATGTGGGCGACACGGTGTCCTACGCGCCCGGCCTGACCGGCAAGGTGGCGGTGACAAAGTTCAAAAAAGGCCACACCATCAAGGTGTTTAACAACAACGATGTGATCCTGGAACACACCGCCGCACAAAGCAGCGACCGGATGGAACTGGATTTTGAAATTCGGCAGCCGGGCTTTATTCGGGCAGAAATCGACTACACCTTCCGCCCGGTCATGCGGGCTCTGTACCACACGGTGGAGGAAAAATATCTTCACGCGGATGTGGCCGATCTGCCGCCGTTTTTCTGGGCGTTCACCAACCCCATTTGGATCCGCTGATGGAGGGCGTGCATATTACTCGCTCCCGGCGAAAGAGCATAGAGCTGTCCATTGACGATAACCTGCAAATCGCCGTAAAAGCGCCCCTGTGGGTCACTGATCGAGCCATTAATCACTTTATCGCCCAAAAAGCGGACTGGATCAGCCGACAAAAAGCCGCCAAGGCTGCCTACTTACAGGCACATCCGCCCTTAACGGAAGCGGAAGTGGAAGCGCTGCGCCGCCGGGCCAAGGCGGAGTTGCCGCCTCGGGTGACCTATTACAGCCAAATTCTGGGCGTAACCCCCACCGGGATCAAGATAACAAGTGCAAAAAAGCGCTTTGGCTCCTGCAACGGGAGGAACAGCATCTGCTTTTCTCTCTACCTGATGCAGTATCCACAGGCAGCCATAGACTATGTGGTGGTGCACGAGCTGTGCCACATTCGCCACCACGACCACTCCCCTGCCTTTTACCGGCTGGTGGAGCACGTGCTGCCGGACTACAAAGAGCGGGAGCGCCTGCTGCGCCACTAAAAGCAAAGAAGCACCGTAACGAAAGCCGTTACGGTGCCTTTTTATTCTGTATAAATGGGAGAAGTGATGGCCAGGGCCTGCTTTTCGCCCCCAACGGTACCCCACAACTCGCAAATGTACCAGTGTCCCGGCTCCAGGGTCAGCCGGGCGTGGCGCTCGGTGACCGCCGTCTCCAGCACACACTTGTTTCCATTGGTAATAATGCGAATGGTGTCGTAGCTTACCGGCTCGTCGCTCTCGTCCTTACGCCGGGCGTGCAAATCCGTAAAAAAGCTGAAGATTACCCGCCCTCGCTTGAGGGTGTCGCCAATGCCGTAAGTTTCGCCCCAACGGTGCACCCAAAAGAAGAATTTGGCGCCGAAGCTAACCACCGTGCGCCCGGCGCGGATGGCCTCCAACGCACAGGCTGCCGTGGGTTCTTCCATATTCAAATAGGTGACCCCAAAGTGCCGATCCGACTGGCGGTGCCAGTCCCGACCGTAGGTGATGGGCAGATGATAGCCCTTGTCCAGCAAGGACTTCCAAAGCTCTGTTGCCGGGACGTTTTCGCAGTTGTCCGGGCCAAAAGCATCGTGCCATACCTCCAGGTAATCCACCCGGTTCCAGTCCTGCACATCAAAGGCCCAGCGCCCGCCGGTACAGATAGGCGAGCCCAACTGAAACGGATGGGCCACGCCGCACAGGCCGCCGGCCGCGTGCACCTGATCGATCTTGTCGTCTATATTGGCAGGCACTGCGTCCCGCCAGTCCACAAAGTCCCTGGCGCCCAGCACCAGCATGTGGCCAAAAAAGGTGGTCCACTCAATACCCGGCACAGCGGGGGTAATGCTGTCATCCAGCTCCCCGTGGCCGGAGACAGTATTGTGGTCGGTCAAAGCGATCAACGCCAGGTGGTCATCATACGCACGGCGCAGCAGTTCCGCCACAGAAAAGCTCCCATCGGAATGGACGCTGTGGCAGTGAAGTTCGCAAGGCAAATAACTCATTCCGTTCCCTCCCCGATCACACGCACACGGCAAGTCACCGGACACAGCACACAATGGGCGCTGAGTATTGCCTGCCACTGCCCCGGGCGCAATTCGCCGGGCAAAAATCCGGGCGACGCACTCTCTGCCGTCAGTCGATGGCACTGCTCGGTGGCTCGCCGATGGGCAGCGCCTCGATAGCCCGCCGGGTCATCCAAAGACAAGGTGACTAAATTATACACCGGCAAATAGGCATACGGATCCTTTTGCACCACCGCCCGAGCATACCGGGCCAGCGCAGCCTTTACCGCCTCTACCGCCACCGGCTCCGGTGGGGTGGGCGGACCGTAAGTAAATTCCACCTGCAAGGCCGTCAGCCCGGGCGGAACGGAAAAAGACAAAGCCACATTGGTCTTGTCCGCCTGCGGGTTCAGCACCCGCGTCTCATCAAAAAGCACCATATACAGCGCCCCCTCTTCCCCTTGATTATAACCGATACCGCAGAAATTTGCAATTCCTGTCAAAAGATGTTAAAATAAAGGCGGTGATAACAATGGGAATTGATCTAAAAAATTGGATGCAGAACCTGCCGGACGGCAGCGATCTACTGGCGCTGAACCTGTGCGGCACCCACGACTGCGTGACCCAGCACATTCGACTGCCCCACTTCTTTTGCTGCCAAGACCTAACCGTCTATGAGCAGCTGCTTTTGGGGGTGCGGGCGCTGGATATCCGCGTGCGGGCGGACGGCAAGTGCCTAACCATGGTGCACGGCATATTCCCCGCCTACAACCACTCCTGCCACCGGGCCAACCTGATGGATATGGGCGATGTGCTGTCCCAGTGCTACCGCTTTTTAGACGAATGCCCGGGCGAAGCGGTGGTGTTCCAGTTTAAAAACGACAACGGCAAAGAGAACGAGCAGTGCTTTGACAATCTGTTTTATACCTACATTAAGGGCAAAGAGCCTTATTGGTACTTAGAGGATCGGGTACCCACCTTGGGCGCCGCCCGAGGCAAGCTGGTGCTGATCCGTCGGTGCAAAATGGAGCCAAAGCCGGACTTTACCCACCACAACACCGGCATTGACTTTTCCACCTGGGTGGAACAGCCGGAGGTAGTGCCCACGGCGCTGCCCCTGTGTACCGGCACGGCAGACTTTATTATACAGGATCGGTTCAAATACAAGCCCAAGCCCCGCTGGGCCCAGGTGATCCGGCCGTTCTTAGAGCAGCGCACGGCCTTTGGCGGGCAGTATGTGATCAACTACCTGTCCACCGCCGGCGGACTGAAAGGGCCACGGCGCAATGCCAAATATATCAACGCCAAATTTATGGACTATCCGCTGAAAAAGGGCGTGTACTACGGCACCACCTATGTGGACTTCCCCTCTCGGGAGCAGGTGCTGAAGATCGTAGAAACCAATTTTGAATAAGCGCACACAAAAGCGCACGACCAAACAGGGTCGTGCGCTTTTTAATTTTATGTTCTCTTTTATTTCTCCGTAGGCAGGGGCAGGTTTTGCAGCTTTTGCACCTCGCCGTCCGTTTTGCCCTCCGGGGTGTCCCGATAATACTGGGTAAAGGGTCGGAAGCGGCTTTTCTCCTCCCAAATGCGCTTGGCGGTAGGCGCCCAGGCGGCAGCATAAGCATCGCACTTGGCGCACAGCGCCTCGGCACTCTCCGGAGCCAGGAAGTTGGTGGACTTGGCGCCGGTTTGGCTGACGATCCGCCGCAGAGCCGCCGGGTTTTCCAGCATGGGACAGGGCCGCAACATATTATTATTAAAGGGCTGGCCCTTATAATATTCGTAAAACAGCGGCGACTGCAAGCATTCTTTAATGCTCTTTTGCCGAATATTGGAGTCGCTGTAATGGATAAACACACAAGGCTCCGCGTCACCCTCGGAATTGATATGAAAGTAGTTGCGCCCACCGGCAATACAACCGCCTACAAACTCCGCGTCATTTTGGAAATCCACGGTAAAAATCGGCTTGCCGTTCTTGCCGTCCCGCTTCTCTCGAATGGTGCGGTACACATGCTCCCGCTGCTCCGGGGAGAGCAGCAAATTCTGATCTGCGTCGCTGCCCACCGGCATATAGTGAAAGTACCAGGCATAGCGGGCACCGGCCTCAATAAGGGTGTCATAAAAGGCGTCGGAAGTGACCGCTTCGCAGTTTTGCGATGTGTAGCAGACGGACACGCCAAACAGGCAGCCGTGCTTTTTGAGCAGTGCCATGGCCGCCATAGTGTCCCGATAGGAGCCTGCGCCCCGGCGGGCGTCCGTAGTCTCCTCGCTGCCCTCCACGGACAGAGCCAGCGCCAAATTGCCGCAGGCCTTCATATCCTCACAAAAGACATCATCCACCAGCGTGCCGTTGGTGAAGGTCAAAAACAGGCAGTCCGGGTTCTCCTTTGCTACCGTTATAATATCCGCCTTGCGGATCAGCGGCTCGCCGCCGGTGTACATAAAGAAATGGGTACCCAGTGCCTTGCACTCCCGCACAATACGACGCATTTCGTCCAAGGTCAGGTTGGACTTATGGCCGTATTCCGCCGCCCAGCAGCCTTTGCAATGGCGATTGCAGGCACTGGTGGGATCCATCAGCACCACCCAGGGAATGTTGCAGTGCTCCTTCTCCCGGTTGGCACGCAGGGTCTTGGTGCCAAAGTAGCCCAGATCAATGGCAAAGGTCAGCGCAATGCGGCGAAACAAAGCCGGGTCCACCTCGTCCAGCCCGCGAAACAGGAATTGGTGCCACACATTGTCCTCATCCTCAATAATCTCAATGGGCTTGGTAAAAGTGCTGGGGGGGAACATTTTGCCGGCCACCAGCTTGCCAACCTTTACCAGCTTCACCAAATTGCGGCGGGGGTTCTTGTACACATAGCGCAGCAGACGGTCGCCCACTGCGTACAAAATTTTTCTGTTCATAGCTTCACCTCAAGCGCCGCTTACATACGCTCCGGCACGCTGATCTTCAGCATAGTAAGTACATTGCGAATGGTATTCTTTACGGCGGTGCACAAATACAGCCGCGCCTGCATCAGCCCCTCATCTTCTACCATGACCCGCTGGGCATTGTAAAATTTGTGGAACAGGGTGGCCAGGTCGATCACATAGTGGGTGATCTTGGCCGGGTCGTAGGTCTTGGCCGCCGTGACCACATCGTCGGTGAGGGCGGCCAAGTGGCGGATCAGCTCCCGCTCCTCCGGCGCCGTCAGCTGCTCCAGCTCCGCGGTAGTGGGCGTGCGCAGGGTTACGCCTTCCTCTGCCGCCTTGCGCAAAATAGAGCAAATGCGGGCATGGGCGTACTGCACGTAGTACACCGGGTTCTCATTAGAGGTGCTGGCTGCCAGCTCCAGGTCAAAATCGAAGTGGGAGTTTGGCTCCCGCAGGTTAAAGAAGAAGCGTGCCGCGTCAATGGGCACTTCCTCCAGCAAGGTATTCAAAGTAATAGCCTTGCCGGAACGCTTAGACAGCTTAATGGTCTCGCCGTCCCGCACCAGGCGTACCATCTGCATAATCACACAATCCAAACGGTTCGCGTCCAGACCCAGGGCGGTGAGCGCCGCCTTCATCCGCGGTACATAGCCATGGTGATCCGCACCCAGCACATCCACGGCCTTATCATAGCCGCGAGTCACCAGCTTATTATAATGATAAGCAATATCCGGCACAATATAAGTGGGAATGCCGTTGGCACGCACCAGCACAATGTCCTTGTCGTTGCCGAATTCACTGGCCTTAAACCACAAGGCGCCGTCCTGCTCATAGGTAACGCCCTTTTCTTTCAATGCGTCAATCACCCGCTGCACAGAGCCGTCCCCATGGAGGGAGGACTCCTTGAACCAGCGGTCATACTGAATGCGGTAGGCGCCCAGGTCCCGCTCCAGCCCGGCAATGTTCTTAGGCAGGGCAAAATCCACCAGCGCCTTGCGCCGCTCCTCTGCGGAGGCGCTCACATACCGGTCGCCGTATTCCTTGATGAAATTCTCGGCGTGCTCCACAATATCCACGCCCTTGTAGGCATCCTCCGGCAGCTCCACCGCCGGGTCATAATGCTGCAAATAGCGCACTTCCAGGGAAGTGGCGAACTTCTCAATCTGATTGCCGGCGTCGTTCACATAAAACTCCCGCTGCACATCATATCCGGCCCAATCCAGCACCGCTGCCAGGCAGTCGCCGATCGCGCCGCCTCGGGCGTTGCCGATGTGCATAGGCCCGGTGGGATTGGCAGAGACGAACTCCACCAGCACACGCTTGCCCTTGCCGTAATCCGAGCGGCCGTAATTCTCGCCCTGCGCCATCAAATCCTCCAGCACAGCGGCATAAAACCGGTTGCCCAGGAAGAAATTGATAAAGCCGGGACCGGCGATCTCTGCCCGGTCAAACACTGTATCTGCCAGATCCAGTCGATCCACAATGGCCTGGGCGATCACCCGGGGCGCCTTGTGGAATGCCTTGGCACCGGCCATGGCCACATTGGTGGAGTAGTCGCCGTTTTGGCGCTCCTTGGGCACTTCGATAATAAAGGCAGGCAGGGGTGCCTCGTCCAACACACCGTCCGCCACGGCGCGACCCAAAGCGTCCATAATTTTCTCTTTTAATTCCAATTCCGTTTGCTTAACCAATTTAGACATGGCTCATTCTCCTTGCGACCCGGTGATCCGGTAGTCAATTTTCAGTTGATTTTTAGAGGCCAAAGTGCCGTTAATATCAATTTCATAACGCAGCTGCACCCGGCCGTCGGCGGCATTCTCCTGAATCTCCACCGCCTTGCCGTAAATGCCCATGAGCACATCGCCGTAAGGCGTGCCGTAGCGGCACAAATTCCGCTGCCCTCTGGCAATGGTCAGACAAGAGCCATAGGCGCCGGTACGCAGAATCTCCGCCTCCGTTTGATCCCGGCGCAGGCGCACCTGCACATAAATAGGCTCCTCCGGCGGCTCCTGCTGCTCCGTGTAGCGGAACACCAGCGTCTCCGGCTCCGTTTGCAGCGTACCCACGGTGGTCAGCTCAATCTTGTCGCTGTCACCGTTCAGCCGCTGGGTGCCCACGATCTCCAATACCACATCCCGGGTGTCCGTCTGCTTCTCCGTCATACGGCACCCCGTTCCAGCGCGTAGGCCACCAGCCGATCAATCAGCTCGCTGTACGGCACACCCACCGCCTCAAACAGCTTGGGGTACATACTGATAGGGGTTTGACCGGGAATGGTGTTGATCTCATTGAGCAGCACCTGCTCCCCGTCATAAGTAACAAAGAAATCCACCCGGCTCAGGCCCTCACAGCCCATGGCTCCGTAGGCACGCAAAGCAGCCGCACGCACTTCTTCCAGCTTTTCCGGACTTAGATCCGCCGGAATGTGCAGCTCACTTTGGGGATTATTATACTTGGCGTCAAAATCATAAAAGTCCGCAGCGGCCACGATCTCGCCTACCTGGGCGGCAATGGGGGTATCGTTGCCCATGACGGCACACTCTACCTCGTGGCCTATAATACACGCTTCCAGCACTGCTTTTTTATCCTCAGCAAAGGCCACTTCCATACCACGCACCAGGCTCTCCCGATCCGTAGCCTTGGTAATGCCCACAGAGGAACCGGCGTTGGCAGGCTTTACAAAAATCGGATAGCCCAGCTTCTCCTCCGCCGCTTGCAGGCAGCCCTCTCGGTCGCTGTCGTAAGCAAAGCGGGTGTAGGCGCACCACTTGGCCTGGGCAATGCCCACCGCGTCTGCCACGGCGTTGGTCACCGCCTTATCCATACACACACCGGAGGCGGTAGCATCGCACCCTACAAAGGGAATGCCCGCAAGTTGCAGCAGTCCCTGAACGGTGCCGTCCTCGCCGTTCTTGCCGTGGAGCACCGGGAACACTGCGTCCAAACGAATGGTGTCGCCCTTAGCGGTCACCACACCGTGCACGCTTCGATCCGGGCTGATCCAGGCAGGCACCAAGCTGGGGGAAGTGAGCCACCGGTCCTCCGGCAGCAAGTCAATATCATCATCAAACAGGAACCAACGCCCCTCTTTGGTGATCCCCAGCAAAACCAGGTTATATTTTTCTTTGTCAATGGCAGAGAGAATTCCCTTTGCCGATACGGTGCTGATGTCGTGCTCGGAGGATACGCCGCCGAACAACACACCCAATGTGATTTTATTCATGCAAAACTGCTCCTAAGTCAAAATTGATTATAATATTGTACCACAGAAGATACGCCGGCGCAACCGTCATCTTCTATTAAAATCTATGCCTTTTTAGAAAAAATATCGGCAAAACCAACCACCCTCTACCCAACTTCATAAAAAAGCGTGACAAAAGGGGCAAAAAATGCTATAATACTTTGCACCAAGTAAAAATGACCGAGTAAGGAGTGCCCATATGGAACTGAACCAGGCTTTTGCAACGCTGGAAAAGCAGCTTGCCGCCATCAATACCGAATTGCACTTTAACCGCGAGGCAGGCGCGGAGGACGCCCTGACCTTTGCCAGTGATAACGGGCTGTACCGCCTGCATTATGTAGCAGACAAGCAGCTGCTGGAATTTGACTGCGCCTATGAGAAAGAAAACCCCCAGTGGAGCACCGTCTCCCGTTCGCTGTTTGAACTGGACGCATTGGACGACCGAGATGTAAAGTCCGTAGCCAACGAGGTAAGTGAGGAAGTGCACTCCCTCTTTGCTAAGAAGAAAAAGGCAGACCTGGACAAGATCAAAATGCCCAAGGCCGTGTCCCGATCCAAGGCCAAGAACGGCGTTGTCAGCTACGATGTGGACTCTCTGGCCAACCGCTTTGGCGTGCTGTACCCGGATATGAAAGACGAAATCAAGCGCAATATTGCCACCTACGGCGAGTTTCTGCCGGAGACCTTCTTTACCGAATACGGTACGCCCCGGGTGCTGGAAGTGATGCGCTCCGGCCGGGAGGCAGATATTAAAAAGCTGTTTAAGGCGCTGGGTGAGATCTACGAGGACGGCACCAACGAGGTGCAGGACATTATCGGCGTAACCATTTTGGGCGAAATGAAGAATGATCCGCAGCTGATGGAGATCGCCGACCGGTATATGACCGAGTATATGGCCGGCCCGGTGCACGAGATCAACAAGCTCACCGCCAAAAACAACCGCTGGACCAAGAAGCTGAAGAACCCGCCCCCCTATAAGCCGAAAAAGCAGAACAATATGCTGCAAAACGCCCTGAACCAGCAGCAGAAATAAAGAATCATTCATGAGAGCACCTGCATGGTGCTCTTTTTTTGTTACGGTGCGGCGAAGCACCACACCCTACAAAAAAATTTTTACAAATGCAGGGGTCGAGGTGGGCATCGCCTCGCACACTTTTATCTGCCCGCATTTTAGAATACACCTGCCAAATACTGTACACCTGTCCTACAATTCCGCCAACATTGGCTACGATTTGTACAATATCGTTAATGATTTGTCAATCTATCGGCTTTTTTTACAAAAATCAGCGGTTTCGCTTGACAAAAAGATGAACAGCCGTATAATGGTATGTACACGATTTGAAATCCAAAGGAGATATTGACTATGGCAAGAGTATGGAATTTTAGCGCAGGACCGTCCACCCTGCCGGAGCAGGTGTTACAAACCGCAGCTGCCGAAATGATGGACTACCGGGGCAGCGGCCAATCCGTTATGGAGATGAGCCACCGCTCTAAAACCTTTGATAAAATTATCAAAGACGCCGAGGCACTGATGCGGGAACTGTACCAGGTGCCGGACAACTACAAGGTGCTCTTTTTGCAGGGCGGCGCTTCCGCCCAATTCTCTGCCATTCCGCTGAACTTTATGAACGGCAGCGGCAAGGCGGACTATATCATCACCGGCCAGTGGGCCAAGAAAGCCTATCAGGAGGCCCAGAAGTACGGCGATGTGCAGGCGGTGGCCTCCTCTGCGGACAAAACCTTTAGCTATATTCCCAAGACCGCAGCCACCGACTTCCGGGACGATGCGGACTATGTGTATATTTGTATGAACAACACCATTTACGGTACGGTATATAAGGAGCTGCCGCCGGTGGGCGACAAGGTGCTTATCGCCGATGTGTCCTCCTGTGCTCTGTCCCAGCCGCTGGACATCAGCAAATTCGGCATGGTGTACTTCGGCGCTCAAAAGAATGTGGCGCCTGCCGGACTGGTGGTGGCCATTATCCGAGAGGATCTGCTGGGCAACGCACGCCCCACCACACCGGTGATGATGAACTATCAGGTACAGGCAGACGCGGACTCCCTTTACAACACGCCCCCCTGCTGGTGCATTTATATCTGCAAACTGGTACTGGAGTGGATCAAAGCACTGGGCGGCTTAGAAGCGATGGAAAAGCGCAACCAGGAAAAGGCAAAGCTGCTGTATGACTTTTTGGATAACTCCAAGCTGTTCCACGGCACCGTGGTACCGGAGGACCGCTCCCTGATGAATGTGCCCTTTGTCACCGGCAACGCCGATCTGGACGCCAAATTTGTTAAAGAAGCGGAAGCTGCCGGGCTGGTAAATCTGAAAGGGCACCGTACCGTTGGCGGTATGCGCGCCTCTATCTATAACGCCATGCCTTTAGAGGGCGTACAGGCGCTGGTGACCTTTATGCAAAAGTTTGAGGAGGAGAACTGCTGATGTTTCATATTCAGACCTTAAATAAAATTTCGCCGGTGGGGCTGAACAAATTTGACCCTGCCAACTACACCGTGGATGCACCGGAAACGACGCCGGACGCCATTATGGTGCGCTCCGCCTCCATGCACGATATGGAAATGCCGGAAAGCCTGCTGGCCATTGCCAGAGCCGGTGCCGGGGTTAACAACATTCCTGTGGCCGACTGCGCCCAAAAGGGCATTGTGGTGTTCAACACCCCCGGCGCCAACGCCAACGCGGTAAAAGAACTGGTGCTGTGCGGTATGCTCCTGGCCAGCCGCAAGGTAACCCGCGCCATCGACTGGTGCAAGACCATTAAGGACGAGGGCGACAATGTACCCAAAACAGTGGAAAAGGGCAAGTCCGCCTTTGCCGGTCCGGAACTGAAGGGCAAGACCTTGGCAGTGATCGGTCTGGGCGCCATCGGCCGTCTGGTGGCCAACGCCGCCGTGGATCTGGGTATGCAGGTGATCGGCTACGACCCGTTCTTAAAGGACGCCTCTGTACTCAAGCCGGGCGTAACCGTCAATAATGATCTGGATCAGGTGTTCCCCCTGGCAGACTATATCACCGTGCATGTGCCGCTGACCCCGGACACCAAGGAGCTGATTTGTGCCGAAAGCATTGCCAAAATGAAAGATACGGTGCGCGTGATGAACTTTGCCCGTGGCGACCTGGCCAATGCGGACGATGTGGTGGAGGCTTTGGAAGAGGGCAAAATGGCCGCGTATGTTACCGACTTCCCCAGCGCTAAGCTGATTGATGTGGACGGCGTGATCGCCATTCCCCACCTGGGTGCTTCCACCCCGGAGAGCGAGGAGAACTGCGCCTCTATGGGTGCCGAAGAGCTGATTGACTTTTTGGAGCACGGCAATATTCAAAACAGCGTAAACCTGCCCACGGTACACATGGATCCCAACGGCGCTGCGCGCATGACCGTGGTGCACAAGAACCAGCCAAACATGATCGCCACCATTACGGACACCATCAGCAAGGACGGTATGAACATTGCCGCCTTTACCGATAAGAACCGGGGCGAGATCGCTTACAGTATTATCGATACAGACACCGCTTACAGCGCCAGCGTGGTAGCGGATATTGAAAAGATCGACGGTGTGATCCGGGTACGCGTGATCCAGGATTGACAAAGGCCCGGCGCCGCCGTATAATAGAGTTGTTCAAATCAATAAGTCAGGGGTGCCGCAAGGCTGAGATCATACCCTTTGAACCGTACGCTAACACGCACGGCAGAGACGATTGCTTAGATATTTGCAACTGTGCCCCATTCTGCGTGAATGGGGCTTTTCTTTTGACTTATTGCCACCCACCCCGGCGGGCAACCGCCAAAACACTTGGAAGGAGAGTATTTTTTATGAAAGCAAGTGTTGCCATTCAGGTTCTGCCAAAGGCAGACAACGACCAGGAACTGGTGCGTATCGTAGACGAAGTGATCGCCTACATCAAGAGCACCGGCCTGCACTGCTCCGTAGGCCCCTTTGAGACCACCATTGAGGGCGAAAGCTACGATCAACTGATGGAGATCGTAACGCAGTGCCAAAAAGTGGCCATTAAAGCCGGTGCGCCCAGCGTATCCGCTTATGTCAAGATCGTGTACAACCCGGAAGGGGAGGTTTTGACCATTGACCAAAAAATTACAAAGCACCACCAATAAGCTGGCGCCCATTTTGGCACTGGCGGTGATCTTAGGTATTTGGTACGCCTGTGCCGGGTTTGAAGTGGTGCCCGCCTACATGCTGCCCTCCCCTACGGATGTGTGGCTGGCGTTTGTGCACAACTTCTCCGTAATGATGTCCCAGGCCAAGGTGACCCTGCAAGAGGCGCTGTACGGACTGGCGATCGGCGTGGCGCTGGCATTTATTCTGTCGGCGCTGATGGATCGCTTTCACTTTTTGTATCAAGCCGTCTATCCCGTTCTCATCATTACCCAGACCATACCCACCATTGCCATTGCGCCGCTGCTGGTGCTGTGGATGGGCTTCGGTATGGCGCCGAAGATCACACTGGTGGTGATCACCACCTTCTTCCCCATCTCCATTGGGCTCTTAGACGGCTACCGCAGTGCGGATCCGGACGAGGTCAACCTGCTGCGGGCGATGGGTGCCAATCGACTGCAAGTGTTTTGGCACATCAAGCTGCCCTCCGCCACCGGCTCCTTTTTCTCCGGGCTGCGCATCTCCGCCTCCTATGCGGTGGTGGGCGCGGTGATCTCCGAGTGGTTAGGCGGTTTTGAGGGACTGGGGGTCTATATGACCCGGGTAAAGAAAGCCTATGCCTTTGACAAAATGTTTGCTGTCATTGTGTTCATCTCCGTCATCAGCCTGCTGCTGATGGCACTGGTGGCACTGGCGCAGCGGCTGGCAATGCCCTGGGCAAACAAAGGAACAACGAAAGGAAAAGAATAAGATGAATAAAGCAAAAAAGATTTTTGCCGGTATGCTGGCCGGCGTAATGGCACTGTCCTTTGCCGCCTGCTCCGGCGGTAAAACAGCGGACAAAACGGACACCACCGCCGCACCGGCACAGAAGACGGACATTACCGTCTGCCTGGACTGGACCCCCAACACCAACCACACCGGTATGTTCGTAGCCAAGGAAAAAGGCTACTACGAGGCCGCCGGGCTGAATGTGAGCATTGTGCAGCCGCCGGACAACAGCACCGCCACCCAGCTGTGCAGCTCCAACAAAGCGCAATTTGCCGTTGACGCACAGGACACCCTGGCGCCTGCCTTTACTTCTGACACCCCCATGGATGTGACCGCCGTGGCTGCGCTGCTGCAGCACAACTCCTCCGGCATTATCTCCAAGGCCGGGCAGGGTATGGACCGTCCCAAGGGCCTGACAGGCAACACCTACCTGACCTGGGACTCCCCCATTGAAAAGGCTATGCTGGAAAATATCGTCAACAAGGACGGCGGCGACTGGAGCAAGGTTAAGCAGATCCCCAACAAGGTGACCGCCGAGGCCCAGGATGTGCAGCAGAACCCGGACCACGCCATTTGGGTATTCTACGGCTGGGCCGGTATCAACGCCAAGGTCAACAAAATCGATGTAGACTTCTTCTACATCAAGGACCTGAACGCCACCTTTGACTACTACACCCCGGTGCTCATCGCCAACAACACTTTCTTAAAGGAAAATCCGCAGGCTGCTAAGGCATTCCTGGCTGCCACTGCCAAGGGCTATCAGTACGCCATTGACCACCCGGATGAGGCTGCGGACATTCTCATTAAGAGCGACGATACCGGCTCTCTGAACGGCAGCGAAGAACTGGTTAAGGAAAGCCAAAAATGGATGGCCGATCAGTATATCAGCGACGCCAAAAAATGGGGCTACATTGACCCGGCCCGTTGGAACAACTTTTACAAGTGGCTGACGGACAACAAGCTGGTGGAAAAAGACATCAGCAGCAATGTAGGCTTTACCAACGATTACCTGGCATAAGCGATGGACATTTTATCCGCAGAAAACATTAAAAAAAGCTTTGACGAAAAGGTGATTTTGGACGGCGTAAACCTGACTTTGCAGCAGGGAGAGTTAATCTCCCTGCTGGGGGTCAGCGGCGCCGGCAAGACCACCCTGTTCAACTGCATCAGCGGCATTGACCGGCCGGACAGCGGCCGGGTGGTGCTGGACGGGCAGGACATTACCGGCCAGCCGGGCCATATCAGCTATATGCTGCAAAAGGACCTGCTGCTGCCCTACAAGAAGATTATTGACAATGTGTCCCTACCGCTGCTGCTCTCCGGCAAATCCAAAAAGGAAGCTCGGACAGAAGCCGGCAGCCACTTTGCTCAGTTCGGTCTGGAGGGCACCCAGCAGCAGTACCCGGCGGAATTGTCCGGCGGTATGCGCCAGCGGGCAGCCCTGCTGCGCACCTACCTGGCCGGTGACCGGGTAGCGCTGCTGGACGAACCGTTCAGCGCCCTGGACACCATCACCAAATCCGCTATGCACCGATGGTATCTGTCCGTGATGGAGGAGATCAAGCTGTCCACCATCTTTATCACCCATGATATTGACGAGGCGGTGCTGCTCAGCGACCGCATTCTCATTCTCAGCGGGCGACCGGGCAAGATCACCCACCAGATCACTATTGCGGAGCCGAAGCCCCGGCGGCGGGACTTTAACCTGACCCCGGAATTTTTGGATTACAAAAAGCAGGTGATTGACGCCCTGGGTGTGGTGTTATAATGCGGCAAAAGCAACCACTTGGATAAACGGAATCAATCCATAAAAAAAGAAAAACGGCATTGCAACCAAAATTGCAATGCCGTTTGTTTTATTTTGCGATCCCCAGGATGGTCTCCGCCTGCTGCACCTGCTCCGGTGTGGGCACAGGTACGCCCTCCAGCGGGTACTTGATCCCCAGGTTTTGCCACTTAAAGAGCCCCAGCGTATGGTATGGCAGGATCTCCACCTTCTCCACAGAAGAAAGGCTGTCGATAAAGTCTTTCAACTGCTGCAACTCTGCCGGGTCATCGGTCAGACCGGGCACCAGCACGCGCCGGATCCACATAGGCTTGCGGATCTCCGACAAGTAGCGAGCCATATCCAAAATATTGGCGTTGTCCCGCCCGGTGAGTTCCTTGTGCTTTTCGCTGTCCGTCTGCTTTAAGTCCAGCATCACCAGGTCCGTCACTTCCATCAGCTTTTGGAACTTAGAGAAGAACGGCTCCTTGCGGCTAAATGCGGAACCACAGCTGTCCAGCGTGGTATGCACCCCGTGGGCCTTGGCAATGGAGAAGAACTCCGTTACAAAGTCGATCTGGAGCAGCGGCTCGCCCCCGCTAACGGTGATACCGCCGTTGGGCTGGCCTTTCTTGGTCCAGTAATTGCGATAACGATAAGCCTTATCAAACATCTGCTGTGGGGACAGGCTCATCTTCTCTGCCGCCGGATCCCAAGTCTCCGGGTTGTGGCAATATTTGCAGCGCATATTGCAGCCCTGCAAAAAGAGCACATAGCGCACCCCCGGGCCGTCTACCAGCCCGAAGGTCTCTATGGAATGAATTTTACCGATCATAAGCGATCAGCCGCTTACATTCTGTCGTGGCAGGTACGGGCAATAACATCCATCTGCTGCTCACGGGTCAGGTCAATAAACTTCACGGCGTAACCGGATACACGGATGGTGAAGTTTGCATACTCCTCCTTCTCCGGGTGCTCCATGGCGTCGATCAGCTTCTCTTTACCGAACACATTCACATTCAGGTGATGCGCGCCCTGATCGAAGTAGCCATCCATCACCTGTACCAGGTTGTTGACGCGCTCCTGCTCGTCATGGCCGATAGCGTCCGGGTTGATGGTCTGGGTGTTGGAGATACCGTCCAGTGCCCACTCATAAGGCAACTTAGCAACGGAGTTCAGAGAGGCCAGCAGGCCGTTCTGCTCTGCGCCGTAAGCCGGGTTTGCACCGGGAGACAGCGGCTCGCCGGCCTTACGGCCGTCAGGCATAGCACCGGTTGCCTTACCATATACCACATTGGAGGTAATGGTCAGGATAGAGGTGGTGGGCTCGGAGTCACGATAGGTGTGGTGCTTCTTGATCTTAGCCAGGAAGGTCTTCAGCAGCCATACAGCAATCTCGTCTGCACGGTCGTCATCGTTGCCGTAGCGGGGGAAGTCGCCGGTGGTCTCGTAGTCAACCACAATGCCGTCCTCGTTGCGGATGGTCTTAACCTTAGCGTACTTGATGGCGCTCAGGGAATCTACCACGTGGGAGAAGCCGGCAATACCGGTGGCAAAGGTTCTGCGTACATCGGTATCGATCAGAGCCATCTCGGCAGCTTCGTAGTAATACTTATCATGCATGTACTGGATCAGGTTCAGCACATTCACATACAGATCAGCCAGCCAGTCCATCATGCGGTCATACTTCTCAATGACCTCATCATAGTCCAGGTACTCGGAAGTGATCGGCTTGTACTCGGGACCAACCTGCTGGCCGGTCTTTACATCCACACCGCCGTTGATAGCGTACAGCAGGCACTTAGCCAGGTTGGCTCTTGCGCCGAAGAACTGCATCTCTTTACCGGTCTGGGTAGCGGATACGCAGCAGCAGATGCTGTAATCGTCGCCCCATACCGGCTTCATCACATCGTCGTTCTCATACTGGATGGAGCTGGTGCGGATAGAAATGTCTGCCGCGTACTTCTTAAAGTTCTCAGGCAGAGCGGAGGAATACAGAACAGTCAGGTTCGGCTCCGGAGAGGGACCCATATCCTCCAAAGTGTGCAGGAAACGGTAGTCGTTCTTGGTAACCATAGAACGGCCGTCTACACCGATACCGCCAACTTCCAGGGTAGCCCATACCGGGTCGCCGGAAAACAGCTGGTTGTAAGAGGGAATACGGGCGAACTTCACCATACGGAACTTCATAACCAAGTGGTCGATCAATTCCTGTGCCTCGCTCTCGGTCAAAGTGCCGGCTTCCAGATCTCTCTCAATGTAGATATCCAGGAAAGTAGACACACGACCAACGCTCATCGCAGCACCGTTCTGGGTCTTGATGGCAGCCAGGTAGCCGAAGTACAGCCACTGCACAGCCTCTTTTGCATTCTTTGCGGGCTGAGAAATATCAAAGCCATACTTCTCGGCCATGACTTTCATCTCGCCCAGAGCCTTGATCTGCATAGCCAGCTCTTCTCTCTGACGGATGATGTCGTCAGTCATAGAACCGCTGCCGCAGTTGGCAAAGTCTTCCTTCTTCTGCTCGATCAGGAAGTCGATACCGTACAGAGCCACACGGCGATAATCGCCGACGATACGGCCACGGCCGTAAGTATCCGGCAGGCCGGTAATGATCTTGTTGTGGCGAGCCTTCTTCATCTCGGGCGTATAAGCGTCAAACACGCCCTGGTTATGCGTCTTGCAATACTCGGTGAAGATCTTGTGCAGCTCCGGATCCGGCTCATAGCCGTAAGTGGTGCAAGCCTGCTCTGCCATCTTGATACCGCCATAGGGCATAAAGGCACGCTTCAGGGGCTTGTCGGTCTGCAAACCGACCACAGCCTCCAGATCCTTCAGATCCTCGCTGATGTAGCCCGGCTCATGGGCAGTAATGCCGGACACGATCTTCGTGTCCATATCCAAAACGCCGCCCTTGGCGCGCTCTTCTTTTTGCAGACCCTGCAACACGCCCCACAGCTTGTTGGTAGCATCCGTGGGTCCTGCCAGGAAACTCTCATCACCATCATAGGGCTTGTAGTTCTTCTGGATGAAGTCTCTTACATTGACTTCCTCTTTCCAGAGGGAACCGTCAAAGCCATTCCATTGTTCAAAATTGACCATCGTATTACCTCCTACAGTATTTGTTTGCTGAATATAAAACTAATGATTGGCATAGTTGAAATTGCGAAAACAGACGCAATTTGACGCACCTGTCCGCAAATCGCTAATAATATACAACAAATCGTCTCGAATTTCAACCCAAATTGTATAAGTATTTTGCCCATTCCGGCTAAAGTTTTTGGGAATTTTGACCAGTCGTTGTAATCATTACCAACTTGTAATCATTACAATTTGAATTATACACAGCAAATCGCCTTTTGTCAAGGGCTTTTTTCTGTTTTTTGCAGAACACACCTGGCGGCGGCACTCGCCTTTCTCTGATACTATTTTAACATAATTTGCTGTATTTTCCAAAATTTTTGCACGCTGTTGCGCAATTCTGCACACAGTGTAAATTATTTATGAATTCCTCCGCTGTCAGATTGACAAAAAATTATCAATTTGCTATACTGAACTTGCAAGCGGCGAAAAAAAGCCGCCGAAATTTCAATCAAAAGAGGTAATTTGTTATGGCAAACAGATTTGTATTGAATGAGACCAGCTACCACGGCCCCGGTGCGATCCGGGAGATCGCCGGTGAAGTGAAAGGCCGCGGGTTCAAAAAGTGCTTTGTGTGCTCCGATCCGGACCTGATTAAATTTAATGTAACGAAGAAAGTGACCGATGTGCTGGAGAATGCCGGCATTGACTACGAGATTTACAGCAAAATCAAGGCCAACCCCACGGTGGAGAATGTGCAGACCGGCGTGGCCGCCTTTAAGGCCAGCGGCGCAGACTGCATCATCGCCATTGGCGGCGGCTCCTCTATGGACACCGCCAAAGCCATCGGTATTATCATTGAGAACCCGGAATTCAGCGATGTAATCTCCCTGGAGGGCGTGGCGCCCACCACCAAGAAGGCCGTGCCGATCATCGCCGTTCCCACCACTGCCGGTACAGCCGCCGAGGTCACCATCAACTATGTGATCACCGACACGGAGAAGAACCGCAAAATGGTGTGCGTAGATGTGCACGACATTCCCGTAGTGGCCGTTGTGGACCCGGAGATGATGGCATCCATGCCCAAGGGGCTGACCGCCGCCACCGGTATGGACGCACTGACCCACGCCATTGAGGGCTACATTACCAAGGCCGCCTGGGAAATGAGCGATATGTTCCACCTGAAAGCCATTGAGATCATCAGCAAGAACCTGCGCGGTGCCGTAGCCAACACCCCGGAGGGCCGCGAGGGCATGGCACTGGGCCAGTACATTGCCGGTATGGGCTTTTCCAATGTGGGTCTGGGCATTGTGCACTCCATGGCGCACCCGCTGGGCGCTGTGTATGACACCCCCCACGGCGTAGCCAACGCCATTATCCTGCCCACTGTGATGGCCTACAACGCACCTGCCACCGGTGAGAAATACCGGGATATTGCCAAGGCCATGGGCGTTAAGGGCGTGGACGATATGACTCTGGACCAGGCGCGTGCCGCTGCCGTGGACGCTGTAAAGCAGCTGTCCCAGGATGTAGGTATCCCTGCCGACCTGAAAGACATTGTAAAGCCGGAGGATGTGGACTTCCTGGCGCAGAGCGCTTATGACGACGCCTGCCGTCCCGGCAATCCCAGAGACACCAGCGTAGAGGAGATCAAACAGTTGTATCTCTCCCTGATGTAAATCTTTTTTGCAAGACAGCCGCACCGCTTCACCATGAGCAGTGCGGCTTTTTTTGCGCCCCGGCATTGTATTTCCCGATCATTTATGCTATGCTAAAGGCAATGTGAGGAAGAAAGGTGATCTACATTGACCATTTCTGACGCAATTCGCTATGTTGGCGTCAACGATACAGACATTGATTTGTTTGAAAGCCAGTACCCGGTGCCCCACGGCGTGTCCTACAACAGCTATCTGCTGCTGGATGACAAGATTGCCCTGCTGGACACGGTGGACAAACGCAAATATGACGACTGGGCCGCAAAGGTGGACGCTGTTCTGGACGGGCGCACCCCGGACTACATTGTGGTGCACCACTTAGAGCCGGACCACGCCGGCAGTCTGCAAATGACCATAGAGAAATATCCCGGAGCCACCCTGGTGCTCAGCGCCAAGGCGCTGGCTATGCTGCCTCAGTTTTTTGACCTGCCGGCAGGCACCAAGACCCTGTCAGTGAAAGAGGGCGACACGCTGGAGCTGGGTCAGCACACCTTGACCTTTGTGATGGCACCCATGGTGCACTGGCCGGAGGTGATGGTCAGCTACGAACAAACGGAAAAGGTGCTCTTTAGCGCAGACGCCTTTGGCAAATTCGGCGCCGTAGGCACGGACGAGCCTTGGCCGGAGGAAGCCCGCCGCTACTTTATCAATATCGTGGGCAAATACGGTGCGCCGGTGCAGACCCTGCTGAAGAAAGCCGCCGCCCTGGATATTGCCACCATTTGCCCGCTGCACGGCCCGGTACTGCAAGGGGACCTGACCCCCTATCTGCACCTGTATAACACTTGGAGCAGCTATCAGCCGGAAACCCGGGGTGTGTTCATTGCCTATGCCTCCATTTACGGCAACACGAAGACGGCTGCTCTGCTGCTGGCGGAGGAACTAAAAAGCCGTGGCGTAACGGTGGAAATCGCGGACTTAAGCCGCACGGACTTGGCACAGGCAGTAGCAAAAGCATTTCAGTACAGCCAAATGGTATGCGCCGCCCCCAGCTATGACGGCGGGGTGTTCCCGGTAATGGCAGACTTCTTGCACCACTTAAAGAGCAAGAGTTACCAAAACCGCACCGTGGCCTTGATTGAAAACGGCAGCTGGGCGCCCAGCGCCGCCCGCACCATGACCGCCCAGTTGGAGGAGATGAAAGCCATCACCCTGCTGTCGGGCACCGTCACCGTGCGCGCCGCCTTAAAGGACGCAGACCGCACCGCGCTGGCCGCACTGGCAGACGCGCTGGCGCAGTAAGGAGCAGACCATGGTTGTATATACAAACGCAGATTTTATCTCCCTGAATGAGGAGAATCTCACTTACAGTGTGCTGGTTGAGGACAAGGGCAAGATTGCCTATATCGGCTACAATACGCCCCTGTGTTACCGAGACGCCAAGGTGGTAGACCTGGAGGGCAAGGCGGTACTGCCGGCAGTAAACGACCTGATCCCGGTGGACTGCAAGGACGCCGGCTGCGCCGTACTGGCTGTGGGCGAAAGTGCCGACTTTGCCGTCTTGGACAAAAACATTCTCAAGGACCCGACCGCCTCGGTGGAAGCCGTGTACCTAAAAGGCCGCGACACCAGCAAAAGCCGCTTTCCGTTTTTTCATATCTAAAGTGTTACAGTAAAAGGCGCACACCAAAACCGGTGTGCGCCTTTTGTTTTCCATATTTGGCTATTTGCTCCCTTTACAAGGGAGCCTTACTTTTTTGTCTTTTTACCGCTTTTACTTATGATTTTCCCTGCTTTTTCTTCTTATAGTGTATCAGCAGCACTACGGCCGCAAACACAGCGGCAGCGCCAAAAACTGCGCCAAAAGCAATGCCCGCAGTAGCCGGAGGCAGATATAACTTACCGCCGTCCGACAAAGTGGGGGTCGCCTTTTCCGGCAATTTATACAAATCCGCACCGCTGTTTTTGCCATAGGCCACCTGCACCACGCTCACCTGGTACTTGCTCAGCTCCACTTGGAGGTCCGTGCCGGGGGTCAACTCCGTTTGGGTGGGTGCAGTGGTATTGCTGTCCAGTTCATTGCAGGCGGACTTAAATTTGCCTTGCAGGCTTTGGACGGAAACCGCATTCGGTTTGTAGCCGTCCAGCTGCACATTCAAAGTCCGATTCTTGCCGGAGGTATTCACCAGTTTAACATACAGCACCTGGTTCTCCGGGTCGCAGGTAACGGACTGGTACACCCCGTCCTGTACGGTACTGCCGCCGTCAAAAGTGGCGTGCACATACTGCGTACCCACATTGTTGGCAAAAAGCATTTGCACATAATAGGAGGGAGTGAGCACCGTTTGGCGGCTGTCAAACCAAATGAGATTCACATTCCAGCTTTGGGCATTGACCTTGGCAAAGGTGGGGGCGTAGGATGCCATATCCACCACATCGCCGTTGCGTTCCAAGCCGGTCAGGTAGCTGGCTTCTTCCACCGCTTCCCAAATGTTGCTCTTGGTCTCTATGGTGCCGATCCCGGCAGAGGTGGCGGCGTACTCGCCCACAAACACATGAGCGCCGGAGCGGTCAAAGCTGTCGTACCGATCGTTGTGGTCAAACAGGTAGCCGTCATAGGTATAATAATGCTCGTCCACCACCGTGTCCTTAAATTCCCGGTCAATCCACGCCATATTGCCGTCGTAAGCATCCCCCTCCAGATAAGTACCGGCAGAGGAGATCACAGTGATCTGCGGGTATTTCTCTTTTACTACCTTGTAAAGCGCCTTGAAGTTGCGTTCATACACGGCGCCCCAGTTCTCGTTTCCCAGACCGATATATTGCAGATTAAAGGGCTTGGCGTGGCCGTTGGCCGCCCGCAGTGCACCCCAGTAGCTGGTGGTGGCATCGCCGTTGGCGTACTCAATCAGATCCAGTACATCCTGCACATAATTGTCCCACGCATCCGTGCCCGGGCGCAGAGCGATGGTGTCCAAATACGCCTCCCAGTCGGCGGCGCTGTTGATGTTCAGCTTTTTGATTTTGTCCGTATATTCCGTGCGGGCGTCGGTATCCTTTTCGTCCAGGCCCACCTTTTCCGTCAAATACGCCTCCCACTGCGCGTTGGTCATGCGCAGCTTGGCATACGCTGCCGCATGGTCATCATAGGCAGCCCGCGGCTGGCAGCTGAGCCCCACATTCACAATGGGCAGCGCCAACGCGTTCAGATCCGCGCACAGCTGAAAATACTCGTGGTAACCCATGGCGTTGGTGTTGTTATAGTCCCGGCCGTTGTCGTCCTTCCAAAGGTTCTCACTTTGCTTGCGCTCCTCCAAGGGACCGATGGTATCTTTCCAATTGTACAACTGATCCAGGCTGCCGCCCTCTGCCAGGCACCCGCCGGGAAAGCGGATAAACCGCGGGTGCAGATTTTGCAGCGCTGCAAACAGGTCGCTGCGCAGGGTGGTATATTTCCAGCTGTCGCTGCCGTAACCGTAGCTGCCCTGGGGCACCAGGGTGACAAAATCCAGGTATAAAGTCCCCTCACCCTCCAGCTGAAATACCAAGGCGCCATCCTTGCTGGCACTGGCGGTCAGCGGTACAGTCAGCTTGTTCCAGGCGCCGCCGGTTTTGCTCAAGTCCAGCTGCACCGCCGTCTGCTTGCCGTCGCCGCAGTCCAAATACACCTGCGCGGTGCCGGTAAAGCCGCCGGAGCGCACATAGCAGCTGAAATCATACACCTGCTCCGCCACAAAGCCCATATCTGCCGTGTTGGCTTTCTTTTTATCATATTTATCCGTCTTGTATTTATAAATCTCCGTAAAGCCCAGGTTCGTCAGGCTGCCCTTGCCGTCCACCGTCACCTTGGCGTAGGTGGGATTGTTCTTATTTAGGGGCAGGTCGCCCTCGGTGGTCAGCTCCAACCCATCCGCCACCCAGCCGGTGGTCGGCGCAGAGGCGTACTCAAAGCTGTCGTTATTCACCAAATTGGACACCAAGCCCCCGTCGCAGGCGTAGCTGATGTCCTCGATAAACGCACCGTACAAATGATCCGAGATGGCAGTTTGCTTGGCGTCTGCCGCCACACGCAGCACTGCCACATCCGCTGCCTGCACCGGCAAGGCGGCGCTCAAGGTCAGTGCACCGGCCAGCAGTGCGCAAAAAATCCGTTTCATATATAGAACCCCCTCTATTTTATACCTTTATTATAGCATACCGCCCTGCCCCGGCGCAACTAAAAAAGGCCGTGCCTGCACGCAGTGTGCAATATTTTTTGTTGAGATTTTATCGAATTTTTTAATGTACTTTGTCAGTATAGGACATATTAAGATTTTGTCTATTTTTCAAGCCGGTTGACAGCGCCGAACCCTTGCCGTATAATAAGTCTATTAAAAAGGTAGGTATTCGCTATGGAACAGGCATTTTCCAGAACAGAATTACTCTTGGGCAGCAGCGCTCTGGAGCGGCTGGCCGCCTCGCGGGTGGCGGTATTCGGCATTGGCGGCGTAGGTGGCTATGTGTGCGAGGCTTTGGCCCGTACCGGCGTGGGGCACCTGGATCTGATCGACAGCGACACAGTGGCCGTGTCCAACATCAACCGCCAGATCATCGCCACCACCAAGACCGTGGGGCAGTACAAGACGGACGCCATGGAGGCTCGAATCTTAGACATCAATCCGGCGGCCAAGATCACCAAGCACAACTGCTTCTTTTTGCCGGAAACGGCGGCGGATTTTCCCTTTAACCAATACGATTATGTGGTAGACGCAGTAGACACCATGAGCGCCAAGCTGGCGCTGGTGACCCATTGCCACGCCGCCGGCGTGCCCATCATCTGCGCCATGGGCGCCGGGAATAAACTGGACCCCACCGGCTTTCAGGTGGCGGACCTGGCTAAAACGAAAATGGATCCGCTGGCCCGGGTCATGCGCCGGGAGCTGAAAAAGCGGGGCATTCACCACCTAAAGGTGGTCTACTCCGAAGAACCGCCTATACCCACCGCCGGTGCTGGACAGGAGGATCCGGATCACCCCGGCCGCCGCAGCACGCCCGGCAGTGTGGCCTTTGTGCCTTCCGTAGTGGGCCTGATCCTAGCCGGCGAAGTAGTCAAGGATCTGATTAAAGCGGAAAAATAAGCAAGAAAAAAGCCAACCGAGCAAGATGCCCGATTGGCTTTTTTCTGTTTTGGCAACACGCCATTTATGCAGGAATTGTCGGTCACTGGCACCGGCAGTCAACAAAAAACTTCACTTTCACTGCTCACAGGGTCATTTTTGGTACAGTGAAACGACACGGAACAGATTTTCATTGTACTTTACTGCAAAGCGTGGTACAGTAGGCTTGTAAGGCGGGTGGCCGTCTTGCATATATGCTTATCATTATACATTTTGTACTCCTATTTTCATTTTTTACTTCCTTGTGTTATTTTCCTTTCTGCGGCTCGGGCAGCCACCTACCCGGGCAGCCCACACCCATGGCGGGTGGCCGCCCGCCATCTACTTTTTTACTTAGAAGCGTAGAGCTTCTAAAATGCTGATTGCGTCGTCCGGTATTTAGCATTTCTTCAAGGCACCGGACACAAATTCAATCTACCTAACCCACAGGCCTGACCGAGCAGATCAAAACTGCCCGGCTTTTTTATACCTGGCATGACCAAGTACTGCAATAAGTACTGCAACGCCGGAGAAAAAGTGCTGCTCCGCTGGAGAAAAAAGGCAGCCGATCACAGAAATATGAGGCACTCGCTGCGAAACAGTCCCCCGGACTGTTTCTGCCAAATGCTACGCATTTGGAGCCTCGTGTCGCAAGTTCAAATCTTGCAAATAAACAAAAAAAGGAAGCAGGCCATTCTAAAGAATGGTCTGCTTCCTTTTGGTCGAGGTGACAAGATTTGAACTTGCGACCCCCACGTCCCGAACGTGGTGCTCTACCAAACTGAGCCACACCTCGATTTATTGCTACAATAGGATAACACAAAATGCGCGCGGTTGCAAGTGTTTTTTACAGAAATTTGTTTTGCGACGGGTCATAGGTCATGCCGATGGCAGCCAACTGGGCCTCCAGCGCCGCCCGGTCCACCTGCAAGTCTGCACACAGAGCGTCCAGGCTGGGATAAAAATCCCGCAATTTGGTATTGATTACGCTAAACAAAATAAACGGGTCCTTGGGTAATGCAGCCATCTTTTTTGCCTCCCGGTGCAGATTTGATTTTAATTTACCATAAAAAGCGGGAGAATTCAAGAAAAATCCCGCCTTTTATATTGATTATTTTCTATTTATATGTCATAATAGGCTGTAATTTTATATCCGGCGCAAAACGGCGCGATCGCCCGTTGGCCGGAACAGTAGGTGAGATCATGACGGAAAATGAAAAAATCGCAGCGCTGCTCTTTCCCCATATTACAATGACCCCGGCGGATTACGAGGCCAAGTACCCGCCCCGGCAGCTGAAAGAGGGCGCCAGAGTCAGCCGCTTTTCGCCCAGTCCAACAGGCTTTTTGCACTTTGGCAATCTGTTTTCCTGCGCGGCGGCATACCGCACCGCCCGCTGCACCGACGGCGTATTCTATGTGCGGGTGGAAGATACGGATCAAAAGCGCAAGGTAGAGGGCGCGGTGGAGACCATGCTCTCTGCGCTGCAAATCTACGGCATTACACCGGACGAAGGCGTGATGGGCGACGGAAGCGAAAGCGGCGCCTACGGCCCTTACACCCAAAGTCTGCGCAAAGACATTTACCAGTGCTACGGCAAATTTCTGGTGGAGGAAGGGCTGGCTTACCCCTGCTTTTGCACCCCGGAGGAGCTGGAAGAACTGCACACCCGGCAGGAGAACGAGGACATTAAAGGCTACTGGGGACCCTACGCCCACTGTCGGGATCTGACCTACGACCAAATCAAGGCCAATATAGACGCCGGCAAGCCCTGGACCCTGCGCCTGCGTTCCCCCGGCAAGCCGGAGGGCAAGGTGCGCTTTGACGATCTGATCAAAGGCAAAATCGAAATGCAGGAGAATGTGATTGATGTGGTGCTGCTGAAAACCGACGGCATTCCCACCTATCACTTTGCCCACGCGGTGGACGACCACCTGATGCGAACCACCCATGTGGTGCGGGGTGACGAATGGATCGCCTCTGTGCCCCTGCACCTGCAGCTGTTCAAGTTCTTAGGCTTCCGCCCGGTGAAATACGCCCATATTGCCCCCATTCTTAAGGAAGAAAACGGCGGCAAGCGCAAGCTCTCAAAGCGCAAGGACCCGGAAGCGGCCGTTACCTACTACGACCAAATGGGTATTCCGGCGGCAGCGGTCAACGAATATATGATGACCATTGCCAATTCCAACTTTGAGGACTGGCGGCGTGCCAACCCCACAGCAGACCTGGCAGACTTCCCCTTTAACTTAAAAAAAATGAGCGTGTCCGGCGCCCTGTTTGATATGGCCAAGCTGACGGATGTGTCCAAGACCGTCATCAGCAAAATGACTGCACAGGAAGTGTTTGACCTGGCCCACGCCTGGGCCGATCGGCACCAGCCGGAACTGGCCGCGCTGTTTGACAGCGATCCGGCCTACGCGGTGGCAGTGCTCAGCATTGACCGGGGCGGCAAAAAGCCCCGCAAGGACATTGCCAAGTGGAGCGATCTGGCGGACTACATCAGCTATTTCTACGACCAAACCTTTACCCCCTGCTACGACCTGACCGGCAATGCGAATCCGGCACTGGCAGTACAGGTGCTGGAGCAGTACAAAGACCTGGTGGACACCGCAGACGACAAAGACACCTGGTTTGCCAAGATCAAGGCGTTGTGCCCGCAGGTGGGCTGCACCCCCAATGTGAAAGAATACAAGCAGGACCCCACAGCGTTCAAGGGCCATGTAGGCGATGTGTCTACCGTGATCCGGGTGGCGCTCACCGGGCGCACCAACACCCCGGACCTGCACGCGATACTGGCTTTGCTGGGGCAAGAGACCGCACAAGCCAGACTAAACGCCGCACTGGCGCACTACAAGGAGGAGTACCATGGCTGAGGAGATCAGAGAAAGCTCTAATTTTATTCACGATTTTATTGATAAAGACCTGGAGGATGGGGTGTATAGCAGCATACAGACCCGCTTTCCCCCGGAGCCAAACGGCTACCTGCACATTGGCCACGCCAAGGCCATTTGCATCAATTTTGGGGTAAAGGAAAAGTACAAGGGCGTGTGCAATCTGCGTCTGGACGACACCAATCCCACCAAAGAGGACACCGAGTATGTAGACGCCATCAAAGAGGACATTCAGTGGCTGGGCTTTCAGTGGGACAACCTGTACTACGCCTCCGACTACTTTGACTTTCTCTTTGACTGCGCCATCAAGCTGATCAAGAAAGGCAAGGCCTTTGTTTGCGAACTGACGCCGGAGGAAATGCGCGCCTACCGGGGCACTCTCACCGAGCCGGGCAAGGAGAGCCCCTACCGCAACCGCTCCGTGGAGGAAAACCTGGACCTGTTTATGCGCATGAGCAAGGGCGAGTTCCCGGAGGGCAGCAAGGTGCTGCGTGCCAAAATCGATATGAGCTCCCCCAACCTGAATATGCGGGACCCGATCATTTATCGTATTATGTACGCCCACCATCACCGCACCGGCGACAAATGGTGCGTGTATCCCATGTATGACTTTGCCCATCCTCTGTCGGATGCCAGAGAGGGCGTGACCCACTCTCTGTGTTCTCTGGAATTTGAAAACCACCGCCCGCTGTACAACTGGTTTGTGGACGAGCTGATCGAGGGGCAAAAGCCCCGCCAGATCGAGTTTGCCCGACTGAACCTGAACTACACCCTCACCAGCAAGCGCAAGTGCTTAAAGCTGGTGCAGGACGGCATTGTCAGCGGCTGGGATGATCCCCGTATGGCCACCCTCAGCGGTATGCGCCGCCGGGGCTATCCGCCGGAGGCGGTACGGGACTTCTGCGAGCGCATCGGCGTGTCCAAGGCGTACAGCGTGGTGGACTTTGCTTTGCTGGAGGCCTGCGTACGGGAGCACCTGAACACCTCCGCTCCCCGAGCCATGGCGGTGCTGGACCCCATTAAACTGGTGATCGACAACTATCCGGAGGACAAGACCGAGGCCCTGGAAGTGGAGTATCACCCGGACCATCCGGAATACGGCAAGCGCACCGTGCCCTTTGGCCGGGAGCTGTACATTGAGCGGGACGACTTTATGGCCGAGCCCATCAAGAAATACCGCCGTCTGTACCCGGGCAACGAGGTACGGCTGTACAAGGCCTACCTGGTAACCTGCACCGGTTATGACACAGACGAAAATGGCAATGTGACCTGCGTGCACGCCACCTACGACCCGGCCACCTTTGGCGGCGACGCCCCGGATGGGCGCAAGGTACGAGGCACCATTCACTGGGTCAGCGCCAAAGAGAACACCCCCCTGACCGCCCGGATCTATGACCGGCTGTTTAACGTAGAGAATCCCAGCGACGACAGCGGCGTCAGCTCCTTTGAGGAGAACCTAAACCCGGACAGTCTGACCGAGAAGCAAGGCTACGGCGAGGTGGCACTGGCCACGGCCAAGGCCGGCGATCGGTTCCAGTTTATGCGGGACGGCTACTTTTGTATGGACAAGGACTCTGCCCCCGGCGCACCGGTGTTTAACCGCACCGTTGCTCTGCGAGACAGCTTTAATATCAAGAAGAATAAATAAGAATTCGGGTGAGCACTTTGAGTACAAGAAAAGATATAAAAAACATTGCAATCATTGCCCATGTTGACCACGGCAAAACCACTCTGGTGGACGAAATGCTGCGCCAAAGCGGCACCTTCCGCCAAAATGAAGTGGTGGAGGAGCGGGTCATGGACAGCAACGACCTGGAGCGTGAGCGGGGCATTACCATTATGTCCAAGAACACCTCCATTCACTATAACAACACCAAGATCAACATTGTAGACACGCCCGGCCATGCGGACTTTGGCGGCGAGGTAGAGCGTATTCTTACCATGGTAGACGGCGTTCTGCTGCTGGTAGACGCTTTTGAGGGCTGTATGCCCCAGACCCGCTTTGTGCTGAAAAAGGCGCTGGGTCTGCACAAGACGCCGTTGGTGGTGGTCAACAAGATTGACCGGGACGGCGCCCGCCCTGCCGAAGTGGTAGACGAGGTACTGGACCTGTTTATTGAGCTGGGCGCAGACGATGACCAAATCGACTTCCCGGTGATCTACGCCTCCGCCAAGGACGGCTACGCCGGCACAGAGCCGGAGGTGCGCAGCGGCGACATGCGCCCGCTGCTGGACGCCATCTTAAAGTACATTCCTTCTCCCCAGGGCGACCCGGAGGGTCCCACCCAGGTACTGTTCTCCTCTTTGGAGTATGACGACTATGTGGGCCGCATCGGCGTGGGCCGTGTGGAGCGAGGCAGCGTAAAAGTCAACGCACCCTATGTGCTGTGCCACCGGGATGATACCCAAGAAAACATCCGGGTCACCAAGCTGTACCAATTTGAGGGGCTGAAGCGGGTGCCGGTAGAGGAAGCGGTCATGGGCGACCTGATTTGCGTGGCCGGTATTGCGGACCTGAACATCGGCGAGACCTTGTGCGCCCCGGAGTGCGTGGAGCCGCTGCCCTTTGTAAAGATTGATGAGCCCACCATCAGCATGAACTTTATGGTCAACGACTCTCCCTTTGCCGGGCGTGAGGGCAAGTATGTCACCTCCCGCAACCTGCGGGACCGCCTGTTTAAGGAAGTGGAGACCAACGTGTCCATGCGGGTGGAAGAAACGGACAGTATGGACACCTTTAAGGTATCCGGCCGAGGTGAGCTGCACCTGTCCATTCTCATTGAGACCATGCGGCGAGAGAACTATGAATTCGCCGTCAGCCGTCCCCAGGTCATTCTGAAAAAGGATCCCCAGACCGGCAAGACCTTGGAGCCTATGGAACTGGCCATCATTGAAGTGCCGGAGGCGTATGTAGGCGCCGTGATGGAGAAGCTGTGCTCCCGCAAAGGCGAGATTGAGAACATGGACACCCGCTCCACCGGCATGACCCACCTGGAGATCAAGATCCCCGCCCGCGGGCTGATCGGCTACCGCAGCGAGTTCTTGACGGACACCAACGGCAACGGCATTATGAACCAGCTGTTTGGCGGGTATGAACCCTACAAGGGTGAGATTGCCACCCGCACCCACGGCTCCATCGTGGTGCACGAGACCGGCACCACCAGCGGCTACGGCCTGTGGAACACCCAGGACCGAGGGCGGCTGTTCGTTGGTCCCGGTGTAGAGGTGTACGAGGGCATGATCGTGGGCGAATGCGCCAAGGACGAGGACATTGTGTGCAATGTGTGCAAGAAGAAGCATGTAACCAACACCCGAGCCAGCGGCTCCGACGAGGCGCTGAAGCTGGTGCCCCCCACCACGCTGTCTCTGGAACAGAGCATGGAATTCCTGGCAGACGATGAGCTGCTGGAAGTGACCCCCAAGAGCATTCGTCTGCGCAAGATGATCTTGGACAAATCCCTGCGACTGAAAGCGGAAAGCCGCAGAAAATAAATCAAAAATGAACGCAAAAAGGAGTGTGAAGTATGGCCGCAGGTCTTTATATTCATATTCCTTTTTGTTTTTCCAAGTGCCCGTACTGCGATTTTTACAGCACCAAGTACACCCCAACAGCCGCCGACGCTTTTGCCGAGAAGCTGGGAGGGCAAATGCAAGACTATACCGGCAGTTTTGACACCGTGTACTTTGGCGGCGGCACCCCCTCCATCCTGGAGCCACGAGTGCTCACCGGCATTTTGCAGGCAGTGCGGAATCACTTTGCCATTGACCCGGCGGCGGAGATCACCGTAGAGTGCAACCCCTCCAAGGACCTGACCGGGGATATGGAGCAGTACGCAGCGGCGGGGATCAACCGGGTAAGCATCGGTATGCAAAGCGCCGTGAATCGGGAACGGTTCGCCCTGGGGCGCCGTGCCGGCAGCGGGGAAGTGGCCCGCACCGTAGCGGCAGCCAAAGCGGCAGGCATTACCAATATTAGCCTGGATGTGATGCTGGGCACCCCCCAACAGACCCCGGACAGCTTGGAGGAAACCTTTGCCTTTATTGCGCGTATGCAGGTGACCCACATCAGCGCCTATCTGCTGAAGATCGAACCGGGCACCCCCTTTGACCGCCTGCAAGCCAAGCTGGCGCTGCCGGAGGAGGACACCGTGTGCCAAATGTACCTGCAAACAGTGGAGCGGCTGGGACAGCTGGGCTTTGCCCAGTACGAGATCAGCAACTTTGCCCGCCCGGGGTACGAGAGCCGCCACAACTTGAAATACTGGCTGCTGGAGCCGTACTTGGGGCTGGGGCCCAGCGCCCACTCCCTGTGGAACGGTCGGCGCTTTTACTTTGACCGGGACTGGGTCTGGCAGGACGAAGGACCCGGCGGCGACCGCGAGGAGCAAATTCTCTTAGGCTTGCGACTGAACCGGGGCATACCGGAGGACTGGCTCACCCGCGATCCGGCGCCGTACATTGCCGGGGGATTTATGCGCCGCGCCAACGGTCGCATTTCCCTGACCCCCCGGGGTATGTTGGTATCCAACACCATTTTGGCAGAATTACTGGACTAAGGAGGAGCCTATGTTAACCGGACTGGCAGGCGGCGCCCTTTGGGCGCTGGACACGGTCATACTGGGCATGGCTCTGGCGCTGCCGGTGTTTACCGGCGACCCCAGAGCAGCAATACTGGCACCCTTTGCCAGCACCTTTTTGCACGACCTGTGCTCTTCCCTGTGGATGCTGGGTTATACCGGGCTGCGCCGCCAATACAAGGCAGTATGGCAAGCGCTACGCACCCGGGGTGGCCGCTTTGTGGCACTGGGCGCACTGCTGGGCGGCCCGGTGGGTATGACCGGCTATGTGCTGGCCATCAACGCCATCGGCCCGGCATACACCGCCATTATCTCCGCACTGTACCCGGCACTGGGCACGGTGCTGGCACACTTTTTCTTAAAGGAAAAATTGCGCCCTACCGGCCTGATCGGTCTGGCGCTGAGTATCGGCGGGGTGATCGCTCTGGGCTACACCCCCGGCGCGGCGCTGCCAAAAGGACAGCTACTGGGCTTTGGCTGCGCGCTGCTGTGCTGTATCGGCTGGGCAGCGGAGGGGGTCATCTGCACCTACGGACTGCAAAGCAGCACCGTCACCAACGCCCAGGCGCTGCAAATCCGCCAGCCGGTGTCGGCGCTGACCTATGCCATTGTTTTGCTGCCGGCCTGCAAGGGCTGGAGCTTTACCGCCGGACTGTTTGGCACGCGGGCACTGTGGATCATCGCCCTGTCCGCCCTGTGCGGCACCGCCTCTTATCTGTGCTACTACAAGGCGCTGGGCAAGCTGGGCACCGGCAAGGCCATGCCCCTGAACATTACTTACGCCGCCTGGTCGCTGCCGTTCTCTTACCTGCTTTTGCACCAGGTCCCCGGCATCAAGGACATACTCTGTGCCCTGGTGGTGCTCCTTGGTGCGCTGCTGGCCGCTTACGAAAAGCCACAAAAATTGGAAAAATCAAACAACCAATGAGCGCAAAAAACGGGCATACTAAAACCGAAGGAGGTTTTCAGTATGCCCGATTTATTTCATTTAACGCCGGAGATGAACCAATACTTTAACGCCCTGCCGGAGAGCGTAAAAGAGAATATCATTCAATCCGGCGCCAAGATCAATTCCCTGGAGGACTTAAAAGCCGTGGCGGCACAACTGTGCGACCATGCAGAATAACCGCCACTTTCCCCAAACGGAAAACAGCCTGAATAACTGGGACGCGCCGGTGCGCCACGCACCCGGCCGTTACCGGGATTATCGCGAGAAGTACGCCCTGACCACCGGCGAGGTCACCGCCCGCTACTGCGAAAATATTACCAACCCCACCGTCCAGCCGGACGGCAAAACAGAAATGCACACCCCCATTCCGGATGCGGCCCATGTGGAGCAAAGCAAAGCCTATCAAGAAGAAAATCAGTTATAACCCCATCATCAGACGGCAGCTATTTGCCGTCTATTTTTATACCTTTTCATCGAATTTTGTAAATTTTTGCCGCTATTTTGGCGTATTTTCCCATTTTGCCACACTATATAATAGAAAGACTTTTTTACGATGTTCCAGGGGGCGTATGGAAAGAGAGCAGATATACAATATAATTCGGCAGTGCAATATGCACCGGCAAAAGGTCCTTGGGGTATGTATGCGCTACTTCGGCTTTTCCATAGATGATGCCGAGGATTGTGTGCAAGAAGCATATTTTGCCCTTTACAACGACCTGTTACAGGGGAAGGAAATTCGAAACCCAACGGCTTGGCTCTATAAAGTTGCCATCAACCAAGGCAAAAAGCTGGTCTGTGCACAACAACAAAAAAGAGAATATACCTTCACCTCTACGGAAGAAATGGAACAGGTCATCGGCAACATTCCCTGCAATCCGGATTTGTTAGACTTGATGGTCACCGATGATGAAATCGAGCAAAATGCGGTCGCCATTCTCTCAGCGTTAACCGACAAAGAACGCACCTTATACATATTACACTATAAGCGGCATATAAAATTAAAAGACATTGCCAAGCGACAAAAGCTGCCGGAAGCAACCGTGCGCAAACAACACCAACGATTAAAGAAAAAGCTGCTAAAAATGATAAATAATCTATAATTCTGAAATTTTTTGTCACTTTTTGTCTAATTCACACACATAAGTATAGGAAAGCGCTTTTCTATTCAACCACCAACCTTATTTTTTAACTTAGGAGGTCTAAAATGAAAAGTTCTAAACGACAAAGACTCATCAGCTTTCTCTGTGTGTTCTTAGTTACCATCATTTCCGTTGGTTCCATCACCGCAATGGCCAGTTCCAAATACGGCATTGCCACGATCAAGGCCAACAGTGCCACAACAACGATCGGTGATGTTAAGAAAGAAGATTCAACAGACAAACACAGCGGCATGATCGCACAAAGAAGTTATGGGCAAAAGTCAAATTTTGCCTGCTATGTTTGGGTAAAAGATATAACCAAATCCAAGGTATTAACAGCCAAGAGTGCCATTTATGTAAATGGAAATAATAGAACCCATAATCTCAAATACAAAGATGGCGTGTCTGCCAGTAACAAAGACACCTTGAGGTTTTATGCATCCCAGGCATCCAGCAAAACAAAGGGCTTATCCTATGCCATCTCCGGCGACTCAATCGCATAAATGCAGAGCAACCGTGCAGTGGGCAACTGCTGCACGGTTGCCGTCAGAAAGGACGGATCCCATGAAAAAATGCTTGCGCTATCAAATGCGGCTGCTGGTGCGGTCACCGGGATTTTGGGTCGCTATGGCCTTTGGGGTGTTGTATGCCGTGGGCTACTTTGTGGCCATGTGCCTACGCAACATTCACCTGGACGCCATTGCCCAGCCCACGCCGTACAGTGCGTATTCTACTCACGGATTCAGTTTTACCGCACCGTACTTTATGTATCTGTTCCCGATTTTGGCCTGCATTTCTTTTTCAGACAGTTCTCTGTATGAGCGCAACAATCACCTACTGGCGCCGCTGCTGGGCAAAATGGGCATTGGCTGTTACTATCGCTCCAAACTGGTCGCCGTCTTTTGCGGCGGCTTTTTACCTATATTTGCCACCCAGGCGCTGAATATGGGGCTGTGCCTGATCGCCTTTCCCTTAAACGGCACCCAGCGCTACGGCTGGGATCTGTTTCAAGACTATACATACTGGGGCATTGTCAACGATCCCCTTTTCCTCTTTAAGCGGCTTTACATCGCGTCTCCTTATCTATACTACTTCTTTTTCATGGTGGTCTCCTCTTTTGTAGCGGGTCTGTTTGCAGTGACGGCCTGGCAATTCTCCTTTTTTGTTCGCAACCGCATTTTTACCTATACCATCATGTTTTTGGTGGTACATGGCATTGAATATCTGCTGATCTTAACGCCGGATTGGCCGCTGCATATCAACGAGTATCTGCTGGGCTATTACCCCGGCGGCCAAACCTATGTCGGCATGGCGCTCTGTATAATCTTTTACCTGGCACTGGCGCTGCTGCCGGCACTGATCGTACCGAAAAAGTTAAAAAACTGCCTATGACAGACCGGCAGGCGACCAATACACGCCGGTATAAAGGGTAATTCTATAGAACAAGAACAGGCAAAGCAACTGCTGCACGGTTGCCGTCAGAAAGGACGGATCGTATGAAAAAATGCTTGCGCTGTCAAATGCGGCTGCTGGTGCGGTCGCCGGGATTTTGGGTTGCTATGGCCTTTGGGGTGTTGTATGCCGTGGGCTACTTTGTGGCCATGTGCCTACGCAACATTCACCTGGACGCCATTGCCCAGCCCACGCCGTACAGTGCGTATTCTACTCACGGATTCAGTTTTACCGCACCGTACTTTATGTATCTGTTCCCGATTTTGGCCTGCATTTCTTTTTCAGACAGTTCTCTGTATGAGCGCAACAATCACCTACTGGCGCCGCTGCTGGGCAAAATGGGCATTGGCTGTTACTATCGCTCCAAACTGGTCGCCGTCTTTTGCGGCGGCTTTTTACCTATATTTGCCACCCAGGCGCTGAATATGGGGCTGTGCCTGATCGCCTTTCCCTTAAACGGCACCCAGCGCTACGGCTGGGATCTGTTTCAAGACTATACATACTGGAATTATGTCAGTGATCCGCACTTCTTTTTCCAGCATCTGTATCTGTACTCGCCTTATCTGTACTATCTACTTTATATGCTGCTGTCCGCCCTGGTCGCCGGGTTGTTTGCGGTGGCAGCCTGGCAATTCTCCTTTTTTGTTCGCAACCGCATTTTCACCTACACCATCATGTTTTTGGTGGTACAGGGCATTGAATATCTGCTGATCTTAACGCCGGATTGGCCGCTGAATATTCTCAGCTATCTATACGGGATGAACCCCACCGTCCAGACCCCTGCCGGTTTTGCCATCTGTATGGCCTTTTACCTGGCACTGGCATTCCTACCGGCGCTGATCGTACCAAAGAAATTGAGGAACTGCTTATGAAGCGCACCCTTGCCTACAACCGATACCCGCTGGTCATCTGTGCACTGGGGTTGCTGCTGGGCGGACTGCACAGTCTGTTCCAGCTGCACCAGACCCCTGCGAATACCTGGACTGCGGCCTATCTGACCGCCCGGGAGGGAACAGAGCTGATGCTGACGGAGAACAGCACCGATCCCCAAGTGCTGCGCAGTCTGCTGCACCTGCTCATCGGCGTGCCCCTGCTGGGCGGGCTGTTCAGTCGGGAATACCAAGTAAAAGGGGTATTCATCGCCACCCGCCGGGGACGCTATCTGCGCTTTTACCGGGCAGAAATGGGGCGGCTGCTGGCAGTAACTCTGCTGTACAACCTGCTGTATTGCAGCACGCAGGGTCTGTGTGCCACGGTGGCCGTCCACGCCCTGCCTGCCGGTGCCGCAGTTCGACTAATGGGGATCAGCCTGTTTAGCGACACGCTGGTGCTCTTTGGCTTTGCGGTGCTGTGCGCCGGTCTGTGCGTGACCCGGGGCGAAAAAGCAGGCGTACTGCTGGGTGCCGCCGCCTTTTTGCTGGCGGTAATGGCGCTGTTTTTGCTACCGGTACCGCTGCGCCAATACAATCCGGTGCTTTGGTGCCTGTGCAGTGCATTTCCCACGGACGAAACGCTCTTTGCCTATCCCCTGTGGGGCTACTACGCCGCAGGCAGCGCACTGCTGGCGGTGTGGTTGCTGCTATGGGGCCGGGTGCTAAAGACAAAAGATATTTTGTGAGGTGGACTATGCCAAAAATCATATTGCAAGACTATACCAAGACTCTGCGGGGCAAAACCGTGCTGGACCACATAGACCTGACGCTGGAAAGCGGCGGTATTTACGGCCTGGCCGGGCAAAACGGCTGCGGCAAGACCATGCTGCTGCGGGCCATTGCCGGGCTGATGACCCCCACCACCGGCACAGCCACCGTAGGCGGCACCCGGGTGGGCAACGGGGTCTATGCGCCCCATGTAGGGCTGGTGATCGAGAATGTATTTCTCTACGAATACCTAAGCGGCCGCCAAAACCTGCAAATGCTCAACGACCTGTCCGATCACAAGATCAGTGACGGCGAACTGGACGGCTGGCTCACCCGCTTTGGGCTGGATCCCACGGATCGGCGTCCTATGAAAAAATATTCGCTGGGTATGTGCCAAAAGGTCAGCTTGATCCAGGCGCTGATGAACCAACCGGAATTGGTGCTGCTGGACGAACCCACCAACGCGCTGGACGATGACAGCGTACAGGTGCTGGAAGAAGAAATTCTTCGTATGAACCGGGAGGCAGGCACCACCTTTGTGATCGCCAGCCACGACCGAGCCAGTCTGGAGCACCTATGCACCAAAATACTGCGAATGGAGGCGGGGCACCTTGCGTAAAAAACAACTGACCATGCAGCAAGGACTGGCGCTGGGCTGCCTGATCCTGCTGGTGTGCGCCGTAATATTCGGCATTGTGCTGCGGGCCACCCGCGCCCACGATTTGGAGGACCCGGAAAAAGTGGCGGCGGCCATTTGCGATCTGCCAACCGATTTCCGGGAGGATGCCGATGCAAAGGTCGAAATGTTAGACATAAGCGTAGCGGTGGAGCAGCTGCAGGACCGAATTCCCCTGCAAGTGGAGATCACCGGTATGCAGCCCACCTACAACAACCTGCGCTACACCGCCAAGGTGCTAAAAACCACCGATCGGGAGCAGGCAGGCAACACGGTGGTGCTGTATCTACTCATGTCCATGGAAAAAATGAGCGACGGCAAGCTGCACTGCGACACCGGCACCGGTTTGCCCCTGGCAGTAGGTCACAAATACCTGCTGTTTGTCCGCCCTATGGAATACATGGACCTGTACCAGCGCACCCTACCCTGCCGAGAATACCAGGCCACCACCAACGCCACGGACGCCACGCTGTACAGCTTTTGCCTGGATCGCACACAAACCCGCCCACTGCCAACCACGCCGCTGACCTTTCAGCAGGTTACAGAATACGATTACCTGGTCTATTCTCAAGAGGCGCTGGACCACGCCAAAAAATTCACCGCCGACATACGGAAGCACTACGGCGTAACTGCAAAATAACATAAAAAGCCCCATTGCCAAGAGTTGGCAATGGGGTTTATTCATTCCCTTTACAGGTGGAAGATCAGCTTGTCGCTACACTTATTAAAGACGAACAGCCCGATAGCCAGGGTGACCAGCGACACCACCGAGGCATACAGCAGCAAATTCCAGGTCATCATTTGGCCGTACAGAATACACTGGCGGAACAGCTCGATCATCGAATATAGTGGGTTGATCTTAATAAGTACCACGATCCAGTCGGAGGTAATGCGGTACAGAGGATAAATGATAGGCACCATATAAAACAGCAGGTGACACAGCACATCCCAAATATACTCCACATCCCGGAAATAAACGGACATCACGGACAGGATCATACCCACGCCGGTGCAGAACACCAACAGAATGAACATGGGCACAAAGAACAGCACTGCGTAGCCGTTTAGGTGCAGGGCGTGGCCGTTGCTGATTCCGGTAAGCTTAAAGAAGATCCACACGCTCACCAGGCAAAGCAGCGAGATGGCGAAGGTTACATAGCAAGAGAGAATGGAGCTAAGCGGGTACATATACTTGGGCACATAAACCTTCTTGATGATCCCCGCATTGCGGCGGAAGGAGGTCATAGCCTGTTTGGTGGAAGATGTAAAGAAATCAAACATCAACCGGCCGGTAAACAGGAATACCGGGTAGCAGATCACGCCCTTGTTGCTGCGGCCAAAGATTCCGCTGAACACCACGGAAAGCACGATCATGTTCAGCAGCGGCTGCAAAAAGCTCCACAAAATACCGATCCAGGAGTCCCGGTACTTTAACTTAATATTCTTACGGGTCAGCTCCATCAGCAGGTTTTGATACTTTTGGAACACCCGTGTATCGTGCGCAAGCGCGCGCTTTAATTTTTTTACCTTCGGCATAGATACACCTCGATCCGCTCAGGGCGGCAATAATTTTGCGCTGCCTAACGCAGCCAAACACCGGATATAACTAAGGCATTATAACACACGTCGCCGCATTTTTCAACTTAAAGTGCGAATTTGGTACAAAATACACCCTTTAGCGAAACAGATCGGCAATGGTCAGCGCTGTTTTGCGGGCAGAGGCGTCGCCGTCCACCACATAATCTGCCGCTGCACGATACTTGGCCCGGCGAGCGTCATACAGCGCCTTGGCCTGCACCGGATCCCGAAATAAAGGGCGGTTGGCGCCGTTGCCCATCCGCTGACAGATCACCTCAAAGGACGCGTCCAGCAGCACGATCTTGCCGGTGGTGCGCAGGGTCCGTACATTCTCGTCAAAGGTCAGTGCCCCGCCGCCGGTGGAGATCACGCAGTTGGGAATTTCTGCCGCCTCTGCGCAGGCCGCACGCTCCAGCTCTCGAAAATAGTCTTCCCCGTGCACCTGAAAAATAGCCGGAATAGACACGCCGCTGCGAGCCTCCACCAGCTGATCCGTATCCACAAACCGGCGACCCATAATTTTGGCCAGCTCTTTGCCCACCACAGTCTTGCCGCTGCCCATAAAGCCGCAAAGCACAATATTCATTACAGCAGTTCCTCCATTTGCTCGATCACCCGTTGCACCTGGGCAGGGGTGTAGGTCACATCATTCCAAATCTCCTGGGCTACCGCTGCCTGCCACACCAGCATGGGCAGACCGTTTACCACCTTGGCGCCGTTTTGCCGAGCCAGGCGCAGCAGCCGGGTTTCCATTGGATTATAAATGGCGTCAAATACCGCAGCCGTGTGGGCCAGCACACCTGGTTCCAGCGGGCAAGCGTCCACCTTGGGGAACATACCCACCGGGGTGCCGTTGGCGATCAGATCCCAGTCACCGGTCACGCTGTTAAAATCCGTCACCGTCACCGCGCGGCCGCATTTTTCGGCAATTTCCGCCGCCAAGGCACAACCTTTCGACGGTGTGCGGGCAGCCAGGGTCACCGCCGCACCTGCCAGCACCGCCTCAAAGGCAAACATACGCGCCACGCCGCCGGTGCCCAGTACCAGCACCCGCCCGGCCAGCGGAATGCCCGCTGCGGACAAGGAGCGCAAAAAACCGTAGCAGTCCGTATTGTAGCCGTAGAACCTGCCGTCCCGCACCGCCACCGTGTTCACCGCCCCAAAGAGCGCCGCCTTTTCGTCCAGTTCTGCCATAGCCGACAGCACCGCCTGCTTGTGGGGAATGGTAACATTAAATCCACGCAGCGTTTGCAGTTCCGGCAGCCGGTTCGCCAGATCCTCCGGTGCAATATCCAACAACCGGTAGTCCCCCTCCAGGTGCGCGGCAGCCAGCAGCGCCCGGTGAATTTGGGGAGAGAGAGAATGACCCAGCGGGTGACCGATCAGTGCATAGTGCGTCATGATTTTTCCCTTTCCGCTCCCGGCCCAAAAAAATATTGCCGAAAGCATTGACTTTTTTATAGGAATTATATAATATGATAGCATATAAGACTTGTATTAACAACAGTTTTTTGGAGATGAGCAGTTATGGTACTGGATAAAATGAAAGACATTTTGGTGGAGCAGCTGGAGTGCAACCCGGAGGACATCACCATGGAGAGCCTGCTGGTAGACGACCTGGGGGCCGACAGTCTGGACGCCATCGACATTGTTATGAGTGTGGAAGATACGTTCAAGGTTGAAGTACCGGACGAGATCATCGAGAAGATCGAGACTGTGGGCGACATTGTCAACTACATTGAGGATCACATCTGATTTGCACTTTTCACCATTTGTCAATTCCTGTCAAAAATTGCGGCAAAAAGTGTGGTTTTTTTATCAAAGTTGCCCTGTTTGAATTGACAATTCACTTAAATTCAAGTAAAATAGAAAGGCAGATGATCGTGCATCTGCCTTTCCGCTTTTTTAGGGGAAAAAGCGCCGGCGATGCACGGTCTTACCGACATGGAGAGGGGAATCTTTATGGCAAAGAAGTATATCTTGGCCCTGGACCAGGGAACCACAAGTTCCAGAGCCATCATTTTCAACAAAAAGGGTGAGATCGTCGCCAAGGCGCAAAATGAATTCACCCAGCACTATCCGGAAAACGGCTGGGTAGAGCACGACCCGATGGAAATTCTGTTTAGCCAGATCAGCGCCATACTGACCGTGCTGCGCAAGGAAGCGGTGGATCCCAAGGAGATCGCCGCCATCGGCATTACCAATCAGAGAGAGACCACCGTGGTGTGGGAGAAAGAGACCGGTCGTCCCATTTATAACGCCATCGTGTGGCAGTGCCGCCGCACGGCGGATCTGTGCGAGGAATTGAAGGCGCAGGGGCTGAACGATTATGTAAAGAGCACCACCGGTCTGCTGATCGACGCCTACTTTAGCGGCACCAAGATCAAATGGATCCTGGACCATGTGGAGGGCGCCCGGGAGCAGGCGGAGCGGGGCGAGCTGCTGTTCGGCACCATTGACAGCTGGCTGATCTGGAACCTGACCAACGGCAAGGTGCATGTGACCGATTACTCCAATGCCTGCCGCACCATGCTCTTTGACATTGACAAGCTGTGTTGGGACCCGTTTTTATGTGAAAAGCTGGGCATTCCCATGTCCATGCTGCCGGAGGTAAAGCCTTCCAGCTGCATTTACGGGGAAGTGGCTAAGATCACCGGCATTGAGGACATTGCCGGTGTGCCCATTGCAGGCGCCATCGGCGACCAGCCGGGTGCACTCTTCGGCCAGGGCTGCTTTGAGTCCGGCCAGGCCAAGAATACATACGGCACCGGCTGCTTTTTGCTAATGAACACCGGCGAAAAGCGGGTAGACTCTCGCTCCAACCTGCTCTCCGGCATTGCCTGGGGACTGGACGGCAAGATCACCTATGCGCTGGAAGGCTCCGCCTTTAACGCCGGCAGTGTGATCAAGTGGCTGCGCGATGAGCTGGGGCTGATTGAGAACGCGCCCCAGTGCGACAAATTCGCCGCCATGGTGCCGGATTCCGGCGGACTGTACTTTGTGCCGGCCTTTACCGGGCTGGGCGCTCCCTACTGGGATATGTATGCCCGCGGGGTCATGATCGGTCTGTCCCGTGGGATCAACAAATTCCATGTATGCCGAGCGGTACTGGAAAGCATTACCTACCAAATGACCGACCTGCTGGAAGCCATGATGAAGGATTCCGACATTATCCTCAAGGACCTTCGGGTGGACGGCGGCGCTTCCGTCAGCGATATTATGATGCAGATGCAGGCGGATATGACCGGCGTAAATGTAAACCGACCCAAGAATGTGGAGACCACAGCTCTGGGCGCTGCCTACTGTGCCGGGCTGGCTACCGGTGTGTGGAAAGACACGGCGGAGATCGAGGCCAACCGCCAAGTAGACAAGATTTTTGTACCCTCCATGGAAGAGGGGCTACGCAACCGGAAGTACACCGACTGGAAGCGGGCGGTAGAGCGCTCCAGAAACTGGGAACGCTAAACATACCGATTTGTACATAAGTTAATCAGGGGGGACAAGGCGCGCGGCAACGGGTGCTTTGTTCTTCTTTTTATTTTGCGGCAAAGCCGCACCCAAATTCTATTCCACAACAAGGAGAACCCATTATGTCAAAAGTCATTGTACCCTGGGATCTGATCACCAATTTTGTGACAGACGCTTTCATCGGCTACGGCATTCCCGCAGAGGACGCCAAGATCTGCACGGATGTTTTGCTGGAGTCCGACCGCCGCGGCATTGAAAGCCACGGCTGCAACCGATTTAAGCCCATTTACCTGGATCGGATCAAAGCCGGGATCCAAAATCCGGTGACCCGGTTTGAGATCTTAAAGGAAACCCCCACCACCGCCGTGGTAGACGGCCACAACGGCATGGGTCAGGTGATCGGCCATCGGGCCATGCAGATGGCCATTGATAAGGCCAAGGCATACGGTATGGGCATGGTGGCCGTGCGCAACAGCTGCCACTACGGCATTGCCGGTTACTACGCCACCATGGCCACCAAGGCCGGCTGCATCGGAATCACCGGCACCAACGCCCGCCCCTCTGTGGCGCCCACCTTTGGTGTGGAGGGTATGTTCGGCACCAACCCGCTGACCGTAGGCATTCCAACCGACGAGGACTTTGACTTTCTCATCGACTGCGCTACCTCCATCACCCAAAACGGCAAGATCGAATATTACGCCCGCATTGGCGAGTACGTGCATCCGGGCACGGTAATCGGTCGGGACGGCCAGCCCATCTCCGGCGACAGCGGCGAGGCGCTGAAGAAGATTCGCAGCGGCGACGCGGCGCTGACCACCCTGGGCGGCATTGGCGAAGCCTTGGGCGGCTACAAAGGCTACGGCTACGCCATGGTGATCGAGCTGCTCTCTGCCGTGCTGCAAGACGGTGCCTACGGCAAAGATCTGGACGGCAAGGACGAGAACGGCAACATTCGCCCCTATCACCTGGGCCACTTCTTCATTGCCATTGACACCGATCACTTCCTGGGTCAGGAGCTGACCCGCAAAAAAGCCGGCGAAATTCTCCGCAGTGTGCGTGCCTCTCAAAAAGCGCCGGGCGCCGACCGCATTTTCACCGCCGGCGAAAAAGAGTGGGAGATCTGGCAGCAGCGCAAGGACAGCGGCGTGCCCATCAACGACTCTGTGCAGAAAGAAATTTTGGAAGTTCGGGACGAACTGGGTCTGACCCAGTATAAGTTCCCCTGGGAATAAGCGAGGTAACTATGGATTACAGAAAAGAATCATTAAGACTCCACGGTGAGTGGAAAGGCAAAGTTGAAGTGGTGGCACGGGCCAAGGTGGACAACAAGGACGCCCTGTCCCTGGCCTACACCCCCGGTGTGGCCGAGCCCTGTCTGGCGATTCAGGCAGATTACAACAAAAGCTGGGAGCTGACCCGCCGCTGGAATATGGTAGCGGTAATCACCGACGGCTCTGCGGTACTGGGTCTGGGCGATATTGGCCCGGAGGCCGGTATGCCTGTCATGGAGGGCAAATGCGTGCTGTTTAAGGAATTCGGCGGCGTAGACGCCTTCCCCCTGTGTGTGCGCACCAAGGACGTGGACGAATTTGTAGAGACGGTGTATAATATCAGCGGTTCCTTTGGCGGGATCAACCTGGAGGATATTGCCGCGCCCCGCTGCTTTGAGATTGAGCAGAAGCTGAAAGAACGCTGCGATATTCCGATTTTCCACGACGACCAGCACGGCACCGCCGTTGTGGTCTCTGCCGCATTGATCAATGCCACAAAGATCACCGGCAAGCCCCTTGACCAGTGCAAGGCCGTGATCAACGGCAGCGGCGCTGCGGGCATTGCCATTGCCAAGCTGCTGCTGACCCTGGGCCTGGGCGATGTGATCCTGTGTGACCGCACCGGCGCCATCTACGAAGGCCGCGATAAGTTAAACGCCAGCAAGGCAGAGATCGCCGCCGTGTCCAATAAAGGCAAGGTACAGGGCACCCTGGCAGAAGCGGTAAAGGGCACGGACATCTTCATCGGCGTGTCTGCACCCGGTGTGCTGACCCAGGAGATGATCCGCACCATGAACCCGGATCCCATTGTGCTGGCCATGGCCAACCCCACGCCGGAGATTCTGCCGGAAGAGGCAGCCGCTGCCGGTGCAAAAATTGTAGGCACCGGGCGCTCCGACTTCCCCAACCAGATCAACAACGTGGTCGCATTCCCCGGTATCTTCCGCGGGGCGCTGGATGTGCGCGCCGCTGCCATTACGGAGAATATGAAGATTGCCGCCGCGTATGCCATCGCCTCCCTGGTCAGCGATGCAGAGTTAAAACCGGAGTATATTCTGCCCCACGCCTTTGATCCCCGGATCAAGGACACCGTGGCTGCCGCTGTGGCAGAAGCTGCACGGAAGGACGGCGTAGCCCGCATTTAACGGCCATGCCTATTATAATGTTATAAGTTATATATTATAATAATGCAAAACGAACGCACAGGCGCTCTCCCCTGCCGCTCCCCGGCGGCAGAACGGAGGGCGCCGGTTTTTTTGCCCCATTTTATGCAACTTAAGAGCAGTATTAGACAAACGTTGCGATACTAAGGTGGTTTTGTCAAGGGAAAAGGGGCAAGTTTGTGGAAGTTGCTTAATTATTACAGAATGGTTACAAATTCGTTGTATAGATTTACCATAGATTAAAAAGTTACAAATGTGTTACAATCCTCACCGTTGTTGCGGCAAACGCCCAACAAAGGGAGGTTTTTGATGAAAAAGGCAATCATAGCCCTTATTTCTCTGCTTATTTTTTGCATCGTATTCCCGTCTACCGTGTCGGCAGAGTCCGCAAGGAGCCATTACAAGCCCCGGCTGACCGCCCCCACCTCAGACAACGCCTATTATAACAGCAAGCTGAACCGTTACAGCCAGACCGGCTACGGTATGCCCAACTGCGTGGCCTACGCCTACGGCCGGGTGTACGAGATGAACGGTAAGGCCCCCAAGATCACCCACGGCAACGCCGGCGAGTGGTGGAGCATTAACAAGCAGGGCGGCTATTACAAGTACGGCAGCAAGCCCAAGGTGGGCGCAGTGGTGGTTTGGAGCAACCATGTGGCCGTGGTGGAGCAGATCCACAAGAACGGCAGCATTACCATTTCCGAGTCCCACTACGGCGGCACCTATTTTGACACCAAGACCGTCACCGACTACACCTACCATTACGGCCAGACTTTTTACGGCTTCATCTACACCTATCAGGGCAGTGCCAAGAAAAAGAGCAAGCCCAAGCCCAAGCAGTACACCGCCGCCAAAACCGCAGTAACCGCACCGGAAGAGCAGGAACAGGTATTCCGTATACTGGAGATCGACGATAGCAAGGCAGCCACGCAGGAGATCGTACAAAACGATAAGCTGCTGCAAGCTTCTGCCGCCAGCCACTCCACCAAGAAGGCAGATACGGAAAAACGCGCCGCTGCGCAAAAAGCGGCCATGCAAACTGCGGAAAAGTCCGTTGCTGCATAACACTGAAAGAGAATCCGCACAAGGAGCACCCTATGGGTGCTCTTTTTTTATACCAATAAGAATAAAAAGACGGCAGGCGGATCTTACCCATAAACAAAAAATGAAAAAGCCGTGAATTTTTTGAGATTTTGCAAAAAAGGTGTTGACAAAACGGCAAAATGGATATAATATAAAGACAGTTAGCACTCAGACGCATAGAGTGCTAACGCAGTAAAGGACGGTGAAAGGAATGCTTGGTGAACGCAGAGCCGCCATACTCCGCCTGATTATTGAGTATTACATCAAGACAGGCGAGCCTATCGGCTCCAAGACCCTGTGCAACCTTTTGCCTTACGCTGTGTCCAGCGCCACCATTCGCAACGAAATGGCGCACCTGAGCAACCTGGGCTACCTGGAGCAGCGCCATACCAGCGGCGGCCGTGTGCCGGGCAAGAATGCCTACCGCTTTTATGTGGATCACCTAATGGAGCCTAAGGCGCTGTCCCCTTATGAGACAGCCAAGATCGACGAACGCCTGTCCGTCAACGCAGGGGATGCCCAGCGCCTATTGGCTGACGCGGCGGATCTGCTGGCAGACGCCACCCACTGCGCCGCCTTTAGCTGCGCACTGGCAGACGCCGGCGATGTGATTCAGGGCGTGCAGTTGATCCCTGCCGGAGGCGGTCGCGCCATGTTGGTCATGCTTACCGCCGGTGGGCGTATCAAATCTTCGATTTGCCGGCTCAGTTGCCCGGCGGACGACGGATTTATGGCCGCCTTTTACGATGTGATGCACAGCACATTCATCGGCACCCGGCTCAGCGATGTAAGCATCGCCACGGTGCAAAGCACAGCCGTAACCCTGGGCAGCCGCATTTTTGATATGCTGCCGGTGCTCAGCAGTCTGTGCGCCCTGTGCGCGGAAACGCGGCAGGACAGCCTGCTCTTTGCCGGCGAAACCAATTTGCTCTCTCACGAGGAACTGGGCAACGAGGTGTATAAGCTGCTGACCTTTCTCACCAATCGGCCACGCTTTTTGACCCTGGCGAATCAATTTGCCGACGCCCCGGCTCGCAGTGCTCTGTTTATCGGTGAGGAAAACCCGTACTTTGAGCTGAAAAACACAGCCACCATGCTGTGCAGTCTGCACTACAACAGCCAACAGCGAGCGGTCCTGGGCGTGATCGGCTCCACCCGCATGGACTACGCCACCATTGTGCCCCGGGCACAATATATTATGAATAAAACCACAGATCTTCTTGCTGAAGGAGGTATAACCAATGGCTAAAAAGAAGCAGGCAGAGGAAAAGCCAAACACCCAGGCTGCCGCTGCCGAAACAGAAACCGAAACCACACCGCCACAGGCGGAAGAAAACAACCAGACCCAAACAGACGACCCTACGGCGGCGCTGGAAAAGGAGCTGGCAGACACAAAAGATCAGTTGCTGCGGCTGACGGCGGAATACGCCAACTTCCGCAAGCGCAGCGATAAAGAAAAGGGCGACACTTACGCCTACGCCACCGGCAAGACCGTGGAGGCATTTCTCCCGGTGTTTGACAATCTGGAGCGGGCGCTGGGCGCCACCCAGCAGGACTTTGAGGGCCTGCAAAAAGGCGTGCAAATGACCTTTGACGGTCTGACTGCCACCCTGGAGAAGCTGGGCGTCACCGCTTACGGCGCCCCGGGCGAAACCTTTGACCCCAACCTGCACCATGCAGTGATGCATGTGGAGGATGAGAACCTGGATGAAAATGTCATTACCGATGTTTTTCAACGGGGATATAAAATGGATGATCGGATCATCCGACCGGCAATGGTCAAAACAGCAAATTAACAATAAGCAGGAGGTATTCCATTATGTCTAAGATTATTGGTATTGATTTAGGTACAACAAACAGCTGCGTCAGCGTGATTGAGGGCGGCGAAGCCGTAGTGATCCCCAACGCAGAGGGTGCCCGCACTACCCCGTCCGTGGTGGCGTTCAGCAAGGACGGCGAGCGCATGGTGGGCAATGTGGCAAAGCGCCAGGCCATCACCAATCCGGAGCGCACCATCGCTTCCATCAAGCGCCACATGGGCTCCGACTACAAAGTCAACATTGACGGCAAGGCCTACACCCCCCAGGAGATCAGCGCTATCATTCTGCAAAAGCTGAAGAGCGACGCAGAGAGCTACCTGGGCGACAAGGTAACGGAAGCGGTCATCACCGTGCCTGCTTACTTTACGGACGCGCAGCGCCAGGCCACCAAGGACGCCGGTAAGATCGCCGGTATGGAAGTAAAGCGAATCATCAACGAGCCCACCGCTGCAGCGCTGGCCTTTGGTATCGACCAGGAAAACGACCAGAAAGTGATGGTCTACGACCTGGGCGGCGGTACATTCGATGTATCCATCATTGAGATGGGCGACGGCGTACAGGAAGTACTGGCAACGGCCGGTAACAACCACCTGGGCGGCGATGACTTTGATAAGAAGATCATGGACTGGCTGGTTGCCGAGTTTAAGAAAGAACAGGGCATTGACCTGTCCGGCGACAAAATGGCTATGCAGCGCATTAAGGAAGCCGCAGAGAAAGCCAAGATTGACCTGTCCGGTATGACCACGGCGCAAATCTCTCTGCCCTTCATCACCGCAGACGCTACCGGCCCCAAGCACATGGAGACCACCCTGTCCAGAGCCAAGTTTAACGAAATGACCGCAGACCTGGTAGAGGCTACCATGGGCCCGGTTCGCCAGGCCATGAGCGACTCCGGCCTGACCATGAACGACATTGACAAGATCCTGTTGGTAGGCGGTTCCACCCGTATTCCCGCCGTACAGGAAGCCATTAAGAAGTTCAGCGGCAAAGAGCCGTTTAAGGGCATTAACCCGGATGAGTGCGTAGCTATGGGCGCTGCCCTGCAAGGCGGCGTACTGGGCGGCGATGTAAAGGGCCTGCTGTTGCTGGATGTGACACCCCTGTCCCTGGGTATTGAAACTATGGGCGGCGTGAACACCGTGATCATTGAGCGCAACACCACCATCCCCACCAAGAAGAGCCAGATCTTCTCCACCGCAGCCGACAACCAGACCTCCGTGGAGGTGCACGTGCTGCAAGGTGAGCGTGAGTTTGCCAAGGACAACAAGACCCTAGGTATGTTCCACCTGGACGGCATTATGCCCGCCCGCCGCGGTGTGCCCCAGATCGAAGTGACCTTTGATATTGACTCCAACGGCATTGTGCATGTAAGCGCCAAGGACCTGGGCACCGGCAAGGAGCAGCACATCAGCATTACCGCCTCCTCCAACATGAGCAAGGACGACATCGACAAGGCAGTGAAGGAAGCAGAGCAGTTCGCCGCCGAGGATAAGAAGAAGAGAGAGGCCGTAGACCTGCGCAACAACGCAGACCAGATGGTTTACCAGACCGAGAAGCTGCTCAGCGAGAACGGCGACAAGTTCAGTGATGACGACAAGAGCGCGCTGAACACCAAGCTGGACGCACTGAAGGAAGCACTGAAGGGCGACAACACAGACGCCATTAAGAGCGCCGAAGAGGACTTGACCAACAAGTTCTACGAGGTGTCTCAAAAGATCTATGAAGCCACCCAGGGTGCGCAGGGTCCCCAGCCCGGCGCAGCACCCGGTGCAGATACAGCACAGGGCGGCAATGACGCCGGTTACACCGACGCAGACTACACCGAGGTGGACGATAACTAATCCCCTCTCAGGAACGGCGGCAGGCGGTAATACACCAGTATTGCCGCCTGCCTATGCCGTTATCTATACTGAAATCTAAACGACGGAGGCTACTATGCCTGAAGAAAAACGAGATTACTACGAGGTGCTGGGCATAAGCAAAGGCGCCTCGGAGGATGAGATCAAAAAAGCATACCGCAAAACCGCCAAGAAGTACCACCCGGACCTGCACCCGGACGACCCGGTGGCCGAGGCCAAATTCAAGGAATGCAACGAGGCCTACGAGGTGCTGGGCGATCCCCAAAAGAAAGCCAGATACGACCAATTCGGCTTTGCCGGGGTTGACCCCAACTACGGCGCCGGACAGGGCGGCTACGGCGGCGGTGGCTTTGGCTTTGACGGCGGCGACATTGACCTGGGCGATATCTTCTCCTCCATCTTTGGCGGTGGAGGCGGCGGCTTCGGCTTTGGCGGGCGCAACCCCAATGCGCCGGTGCGCGGTCGGGATGTGCGGGCGTCTGTGACCCTGACCTTTGAAGAAGCAGCCAAGGGCTGCAAAAAGACCGTCAGCACCCAGCGGGTCGAGGATTGCTCTGCGTGCGGCGGCACCGGTGCGGCTAAAGGCACCAGTCCCAAGACCTGCCCGGACTGCCAAGGACGCGGCGTAGTCAATGTACAGCAGCGCACCGCCTTCGGTGTAATGAACAGCCAGCACACCTGCTCCCGCTGCGGCGGCCGTGGCAAAATCGTAGACGACCCCTGCAAAAAGTGCGGCGGCAAGGGCAAGGTGCGTGCCGCGCGGCAAATTGAAATCAACATTCCCGCCGGGATTGATAACGGCCAGGTTGTGACCGTGCGCGGTAACGGCGACGCCGGTATGAACGGCGGCCCTGCCGGCGATCTGCACATTGAAGTGCGGATCAAGAAGCACAAGGACTTTACCCGAGACGGCTATAATGTATGGTACAACAAGCATGTGAGCATTACCGAAGCCACCCTGGGCGCAGAATTACAGGTGCCCACCCTGGACGGCAATGTGAAGTACAATATGCCTGCCGGTACACAGCCGGGCGCCGTGTTTAAGCTGAAGGGTAAAGGTATTCAGCGGCTGAACAGTGTGGGCAAAGGCGACGAGTATGTACAGATCATTGTAGATATTCCCACCGGTCTGACGCACGAGCAAAAGGAACTGCTGCGTACCTTTGATAAAAGCTACACGCCCCCCAAGAACCCGCCTAAAGAAGGCTTTTTTGACAAGTTCAAGAAGAAATAAGTACAAAGAGAAAAGCGCATTGCAAGGCTTGCAATGCGCTTTTTTGCACTTTACAGATCGTCCGCATCCTGTACCGGCTCTGCGGGAATGTCCTCATAATAAGTTTCCCGTGGTACGCCGGTGTAGCTGCCGTCCACATCTGCCTGCAACATCTCCGGGCTGATATAGGAGGTCAGGTCAATGACTTCCTTGCCCTTTCTCTGCCGTTTTTCCTTTTTGTTCTTCTTCGCCATAAAAAATCACCCCTGTGCAATCGGTGCCGCGGCACCGGTAATAGTTTGCACAGGGGCGTTGTATTTACTCACAGCTTGGCCACATCCACGGCGGCAATTTTTTCCATAAAATCCTTTGGTGAAATCACCGTTCCCATATCCAAGAACTCGTCCATATTCATATTAAAATTATTCACATACACCGGCACTTGCTTGTATTCAATATCAATATGCAATCGGGCAGCGTCTGCCTTCACCACAGCCGGATCATAGCCGTTTGCATCATAATACCGGCTGACGATTACCTCGTTGTTCTTCACATACAGCAGCACCAGATTGCGCCCGGATTTGGAGATGCTCACATAGCTTTCATCTGTCTTGGAGAGGGCTTGTCCCATTTTCATCTGCGCCACTGCCTTACAGGCGTCAGAATTCAGAAACAGCTCGTTGATAAAAATAGACTCCAGCGCGGTGGTATCGTCCGGCACCAGGATTGCCAAAATGTTTTTGGACAGCTTTTTGCCGTACATACTCTTGATAAATTCCTTAAAATAATGCTGGGTCTCGCTGATCTTGGCGGCATAATGATGATAAAAAGGAATATTGGCCACCACCGGCGTGCCCGGCAGGGAGAAGGTCTTAAAATCGTCCGTGTCCCGATCCTTCACCAAAATGTCCGAATTCGTAATGATCATAGGGATTGTTTTTGCCATAAAAATGTCCCTCCGTGGCTCCTATTTTACTATAATGCCCGTGCCAAATCAATAAAAATCAAAAAATATAGTGAAATCCGACGGCAGTTATGGTAAAATAAGGTGACAACATTGTTGTGAGAGGAGGAGTTTTATGCATGATTCCGATGAGCTGGATGATATTCTGAACGAAATTCGGAACCACCAAAACCCGCACACAGAGGATGCGCCCCCAGAGCCGGAGCCGCCTCAGACCGTAGAGATGCCGCTGTTTGACCACGCAGATGCCCCCACGCCTGCGCCGAAGGATTTGCCGGAGAATCCCACCCTGCCCACAGAGGCAGCAGAGGAAACACCGGCCGCCTCCGCTATGCCGGAGACCACACCCACCGCAGACGGCAGAGAAGATGTATATACCAATGTATTTTCCGGCACGGAGGAAACCCGGGCAGAGGCAACCTACACGCCCCCGACCCGCCCCCTTGGTGACGATGAATATCCGGAGGAAGAAATGAAGAAGAACGATAAGCAAAAGAAAATCATTATTGCCGTTGTAGCCGTTGTGGTTGTGATTGCCGTGGCCCTGGGCATTTACTTTGGCGTGGTGCGCGGCAAAAACGAGGAGCCAACCTCCGGCGTGACCAATGCCGCTACCGAAGCCACCACCCAGGCACCGGTGGCCGTGGTGAACCCCTTTACCGGTGAAAACGACTACAATGAGGACGCGGTAGGCAAGCGCCCGGTGGCCCTGGTGGTAGAGAACGCCCAGGCTGCCCGTCCCCAGTGGGGGATCAATTCCCCGGACATTATCGTAGAGGGCGAAGTGGAAGGCGGCGAGACCCGTATGCTGTGGCTCTTTGCCGACTATACCTCTGTGCCGGACAAGATCGGCCCTATGCGCAGCGCCCGCCCGCCGTACATTCGCTTTTCCGAGATGTTTGACGCCGTCTTTATCCACTGGGGTCAGAGCAAGAGCAAAGGCAGCTATGTAGGCGCCAATACCGTGTTTGAACAGGACAATGTGGACCACATTAACCAGATGACTTACGGTGGCAAGGTGGATCTGTTTACCAGAGATCAAACCCGCAATGTAGCCAGCGAGCACACCGGTGTGCTGCGCGGCAAAAAAATTGCCTCTGCCCTGAAAGAGCAGAAGATCCGCACCAAGGTCAACGAGGCCAAGTTTACCACCTTCGACTTTAACAAAAAGGCAACTGCCGTGGGTGATGATCCCTGCAACGCACTGGCGCTGACTTTCTCGAATCGCACCCGCACCCGCGACTGGACCTATAAAAGCGATGACCAAATGTACCACAGCACCGATTATGAAACGGATGTAAAGATGAAGAACCTGATCGTGCTGTTTGACAACACCTCTTACACCACTAAGGCCAATTATAAAGGCAGCGGTAAAGGCGAGACCTACTGTAACTACGATCTGGCCGGCGGCAAGGGTGTGTTGGCTTCTCAGGGCACCTACACCGAGATCAAGTGGAGCAAAAAGGACGGCAAGCTGTCCCTGACCACCACCGACGGTCAGCCCTTAAAGCTGAACCCCGGTCGCAGCTGGATCGGCTACGCCTCTGCCAATAACGGCGGTAAAGTCGTGGAAAAGTAAAAATTGAAATCCATAAAAGACCGTCTCGGATCATCCGGGGCGGTCTTTTGTATGCGGATGTGTATAAATACCGGTGGGAGCAAGTCCCCACCCGACAGGAATTTTATAACCGATGTAATATTACAAAACACCGCATACACATAAAAAAGGACCGATACGCCATGTATCGGTCCTTTGATTTACCAAACGATTACAGCAGGCCGGCCACCAAGTCGCCCATTTGGGCGGTGGTCACCGGACGGAAGCCCTCCTCGTAAATATCCGGGGTGCGGGCCTGGGTCAGTGCCTGATCCACCGCGTCCTCAATGGCCTGGGCAGCCTCCATCTCGCCAAAGGTGTAGCGCAGCATCATGGCGCCGGACAAAATGGTTGCCAACGGATTGGCCTTGCCCTGACCGGCAATATCCGGTGCGGAACCGTGGATAGGCTCGTACAAGCCAAAAGTGCCCTCTGCCAGAGAAGCAGACGCCAGCATACCGATGGAGCCGGAGATCATAGACGCCTCGTCAGACAGAATATCGCCAAAGATATTGGAAGTGACAATCACATCAAACTGGTTGGGATTGCGCACCAGCTGCATAGCGCAGTTGTCCACATACATATAGGACACCTCCACCTGGGGGTAATCTGCCTTGGTCTCTTCTACAATCTTACGCCACAGGCGGGAGCTGTCCAGCACATTGGCTTTGTCCACGCAGGTCAGCCGCTTGTCCCGCTTCATGGCGTACTCAAAACCGGCCTTGACAATGCGCTTGATCTCCGGGTAAGTGTAGCGCTCCGTATCATACGCGCCCACCACGCCGTTCTCCTCATAAGTGCCGCGGTCGCCGAAGTAAATGCCGCCGGTCAGCTCGCGTACAATGAGAATGTCCAACCCGTCGCCGATAATCTCCTCCTTAATGGGAGAAGCGCTCTTCAGCGGGGCAAAGATCTTAGCCGGGCGCAGATTGGCAAACAGACCCAGGTCCTCACGAATGGCCAGCAGACCCTTTTCCGGTCGATTGTTGCCCGGCTGGTCGTCCCACTTAGGGCCGCCCACAGCGCCCAGCAGCACCGCATCAGATGCTTTGCAGGCTGCCGCCGTTTCTGCCGGATAGGGCACGCCGGTGGCATCAATGGCACAGCCGCCCAGCAGCTGGTCGTTGTAATCAAAGGAGAAGCCAAACTTCTCCCCTGCCTTGTCCAGCACCTTGATACATTCGTTCACGATCTCCGGCCCAATGCCGTCACCGCGCAACACGGTGATTTTGTAATTCTTCATGTTCTTGCCCTTTCTGTCTTAGCAAACCTCAAAAATGCCGGGCATGGTATCGTCCCGCATAGTATCCGGTTGGTCACGGTTGATGGCGCAGATAATGCCCTTCATGGACGCATAACCGATATTATGGCTGACGCCGATACCGAAAATGTCCTTCCCCTGTGGGTTCTTTAAGTGAATATAGCTGATGGCCTTGGAGTCGGAGCCCACGGAGATGGCGTGCTCGCTGTAATCCACAAACTGGTAGCTGGCCACCTCGGTTTGGTTCATAGCGTCGCAGAACGCAGCCACCGGGCCGTTGCCGTTGCCCTCAATCTGCACCGGCGCATTGTCCTTGTATTTCAGTTCGCCGGAGAAATGCACATGGGTCAGATCGTCCTGCTCGTTCTTCTCCTCGCTGATCTTGTAATTCACCAGGCGGTAGGGGCCGCACACATTGCGATACTCCTGCTGGAACAGGTCAAAGACCTCCTCCGCTTTCAGTTCCTTACCCTTCTCGTCGCAGGCTTTTTGTACCACGGCGCTAAACTCCGGGTGCATGGACTTGGGCATCTTGATGCCGTAGTTGTTGGCCAAAATAAAGGCAGTGCCGCCCTTGCCGGACTGAGAATTGATCCGAATGATGGGCTCATACTCTCGGCCCACATCTGCCGGGTCGATAGGCAAGTACGGAATCTCCCAATAAGGGGTGCCGCTTTCTTCCATATAGATCTTGCCCTTGTTGATGGCATCCTGATGAGAGCCGGAGAATGCGGTAAACACCAACTCGCCGGCATAAGGCTGGCGGGGCGGCACCTGCATCTTGGTGCAGCGCTCATACACTTCCTTGATTTCATTGATGTTGTGGAAATCCAGCTTAGGATCTACTCCCTGGGTCCACATATTCAGCGCCAAGGTCACAACATCCACATTGCCGGTACGCTCGCCGTTGCCGAACAGGGTACCTTCCACACGATCGGCACCGGCCATCAGCGCCAGCTCCGTAGCAGCCACGCCCTCGCCCCGGTCATTGTGGGGGTGCAGGGAGATAATGGCCGCGTCCCGGTTGGGCAGGTGACGGCAGAAATACTCGATCTGGTCTGCATAACCGTTGGGAGAGGAACCCTCCACAGTGGAGGGCAGGTTCAGGATAATGGGGTTCTCCTTGGTAATATGCAGCTCCTCCATCACCCGGCGGCAGATCTCTACCGCATTGTCCATCTCCGTACCGGTAAAGGACTCCGGCGAATACTCAAAGCGAATGTTCATCTCCGGGTGGCGCTTTTTCTCCTCCTCGGTGAGTTCATAGATCAAGCGGGCGCCGTCCACGGCGATCTGAATCACGCCGTCCATATCCGTCTTAAACACCACCTTGCGCTGCAAAGTGGAAGTGGAATTGTAAAAATGCACGATCACATTCTTGGCGCCGTCAATGGCCTCAAAGGTCTTTTTGATCAGGTGAGGGCGCGCCTGCACCAGCACCTGAATGGTCACATCGTCCGGGATATAATGGCCGTCGATCAGGGTGCGCAGGATCTCATACTCCGTCTCGCTGGCAGAGGGAAAGCCCACCTCGATCTCCTTAAACCCAACCTCGATCAGGGTCTTAAAATATTCCAGCTTTTCCTCCAAATTCATCGGGTCCACCAGTGCCTGGTTACCGTCACGCAGATCTACCGAGCACCAAATGGGCGCGTGATCGATCACGCGGTTGGGCCACTGGCGGTCCGGCAAATCAATGGGGGTAAAGGGCTTATACTTCTTGTAGCCTTGGTTCATCATCACAGTTTCTCCTTTCTCTGTTGGGGAGGCACAAACAAAAACTGCGCCCCCAATGGATAGGGACGCAGTATCTATGCGTGGTACCACCCTACTTCAGCAGAAAAAATCTGCCCTTTGGCATCAAGCAATGCCTCAACCGATAACGAGGTTAAACGACTCTTCCTATTGATCTCTATTCAGAAGAGCAACTCCGCAGAGAGCTATGCACCTATGTTCCCTGTGCGGCTTGCACCGTCCGCCGCCTCTCTGTGCAGGAAAACGCAGGTCTTTTTCTGCTTCACAGTCTTTTGTGGGTACTGTATATTCAGTAAGATTATTATAACACGCGCGCCGATTTTGTCAACCCAAATTTTACAGTTTGGAGTAGCCGTAACCGTTCATAATGGCGTCTACCGGCTGACCGGCCTTGCACATGGGGCAGTCCTTGGCAGCTGTATAAGAATAATTGGGCAGATCCTCCGGGGTAAACAGGGTGTTGACCTCCAGCCCACACAGTTCCTTGGCTGCACTGAACACGGAAGAAATGCCAATCACATTGCCGCCGTAATACCGGGCGCTCTGTACCGCCCGCTCCACCGTGCGGCCGCTGGTGATACAGGAGATGAGCACCACCACATTCTTGCCCTGGATCATCCGGCGCAAATTGTCCCGAAAGATCATATTGCCCTGGGTGTCATACTCCGGGCCCAGCACATAAACCTGTAAGTCCGGGTTGGGCGCCAGCATACTGGGGCTTGCCAGTTCCTGGGCCATATAAGCACCCAGCGCCTGGGTCTCATACAGGCACAGCACCGTGTCCACATCCATATTCCGCACGCTGTAATACTCGGCCAGCAGCTTGGCAGCCTCCACAGACACCACCCGATTATGCTTAATGTCCGAGGTGCCCACATAGTAATTCAGGTGGGCGGAAGCGGTTACATAATGGCCGGGAATAGCGTGGATAAACACATCTTCATTTCTGTTACAAGGTATTGTATAAATCTGGCTCATTGGCACACATCCTTTCTATCCTTATTGTATCTGATTTTGCCTCGCCTTGCAATAAAAAAAATAAAATCCGGGGAAGATTACACCACAAAGGGTCAAATTGGTCGACATTTTATTTTTTCGTCAATTCAGTCAGCGCCGCATAATGCGTCACGGTAAACTGTGGCGGTGCGATCCGCTCCAGCAGCGCCCGGTGCTCTTGCTCCCAGGACTGTAAATCACCCGGAGTCAGGGAAGCCCCTACGCCGCGGCAGGCCCGCATACGGCCGTGCCAGCTCTCCCGAGTAAAAGGCACTTGTAGCCGCCAAGTACGCTGACAGGTACAAGTGAAATCCGTATTGTATGCTGGATTCGGCACAATGGGCTGCTCTTGCTCCCCGGCGCCACTCCAAGAAGGGTTGTACCGCAGCACCAGTTGCTCACTGGCATTAGCGATGGAGTCCTCAAAGGGCAGCCAGTTCATCACCAACAGCAACACCTTGCCCCCCGTACGAAGAAACCGGGCAAACTGCCGAGCCGCCCGAGGCAGATCCAAATACCAATAGCATTGGCAGGCGGTGATAGCGTTAAAGCTGCCGTCCGGCGCCTCCACCGCCTCCGCAGCACACACCTGATAGTCTATATCCAAACCGTCGGACAGTCGCCGTGCCTCTGCAATCTGCTGCGGGGCCGGATCCACCCCCAACCAGTGAGCGCCATGCTTATACAAATGGCGGGGCAGTACCCCGGTGCCGGTGCCAATATCCAGCACCTGCTGCCCGGCCAATCCTACGCCGCGATCCAAGATCGCACGGTAAAATTCCGGGGGATAAATATCTCGATACCGGGCGTAATCCGCTGCCGTGCGCCCCCAGTCAAAGGGTTTGCCGCCGTCTATACGGGCGTCCTTGATCTCCATCGTATCACCTCTTGCCTAAAGTATAACATAAATTCGGTGGCGGTGACAAGGGTGCGGAGATTTTGCAACCGATTTGGCTCCCTTGCAAAGAGCAACTCTAATCTGTAGGCTCCGATACCTACATCAGGCCGACATTTTTACAAATAAAACAAACGGCAAGATCTCTCCTGCCGTTTTGTGTGATTTTGATAAATTGGATCTTACCAAACCTGCCGGGCGACGGTGCGCACCAGGTTCAGCTTGGCCCACTGCTCATCCTCCGTCAGCTTGTTGCCGATCTCGCAAGAGGCAAAGCCGCACTGGGGGCTTAGGCACAGGTTTTCCAGGGGCACCAGCTTCGCTGCCTGGGCGATCCGCGCTTTTACCGCCTCCGGATCCTCCAGCACCGGGGACTTGGTGGTCACCAGGCCCAGCACCACTTTTTTGCCCGGGGCAACAAACTGCAGCGGTGCAAAATCGCCGGAACGGGCGTCATCAAACTCCAAATAAAAGCCGTCCACATGCGCCTTGGCAAACAGAATGGGCGCAATAGGCGCATAGCCGCCGGAGCTGGCCCAGGTGGAGTGGTAATTGCCCCGGCACACATGGGTGGTCACCACCAGGTCCGCCGGCTTGCCCTCCAGGGCAGCATTGTTGAGTTGCAGGTACTTCTCTGCCTGGTCCTCCAGCTTAGCGCCGGTACTTGCCAGAAACTGCTGATACCCGGCGTCGCAGAACATACCCCAGGTGCAGTCGTCCAGCTGCACATTGCGGCACCCGGCGGCATACAGATCGGCGATCACCTGGCGATACGCGGCGGCAATATCGGAAAGCAGTGCGTCATCGTCCGGATAAACCGCCCGGGTGGCCTTGCCGTTATCCTCCCGGAACAGTTCTGCATACAACTGAGCCGGCGCAGGAATGGTCTGGCGGGCAACGGTGTTGTCATCTTCAAACTGCTTTACAAATTTAAAATGCTCCACAAAGGGGTGATTCTCGCCGCTGATCTTGCCCACCACCTGCACAGAGCCGGGGGTGGTCTCCTCCCCATGGAAAATATAGCCGTGGTCCAAGGTGATCTCCTGCAGTCCTTGCAATCCCCACATAAAGTCCAGGTGCCAGTAGCTGCGACGGAACTCGCCGTCGGTAATGGTGTGATACCCGGCGGCTTTTTGGCGAGAGATCAGCTTGCGGATTTCCCGGTCCTCCACTTCTTTCAGCCCGGCAGCGTCCAGCTCACCGGCGGCGAAAGCGGCGCGGGCGGCCTTAATGGGCGCCGGGCGCAAAAAGCTGCCTACAAAATCATATCGAAAAGGTGCGTTCTTGCTGTACATATTTTTGTCCTCCGTTTGGTTGTTGTTGTTGCTTATAGTATAACGGAGGTTTTCGCTATTGTAAAATACGGATATCCAGCTGCTTGTAATAGTTTTATTCTATGGGCACATACTGCTTCAAATTTTCAATATACGCCCGGCACAGGCTGCCCGGCTGCACGCCGGCAGGCAAAATATAGCCGATCTCCATGGGCGCCACGCCGGTAAGGGGCACGGCTACAATATTCTCGCCGTTAAGCTTGCTGTCGATCACGCCGCTGCACACGGTGTAGCCCTGCAAGCCGATCAGCAAATTAAACAGGGTGGCGCGGTCCCGCACCCGGATATTTTTGCTGCGCACTGCCGGGCTGAAGATCTCTTCCGAAAAATAAAAGGAATTGTGATCCCCCTGCTCAAAGGACAAATAAGGATACGGCGCCAAATCGTCAAAAGACACTGCCCGGGCACCGGAGAGCGGGTGATCGCTGCTGAGAAACACATGCGCGTGGGCGGTAAACAGGGGCGTAAAATCCAAATCGGCTCCCCGCAGCAGTTTTTGCAGCGCCGTGCGATTAAAGTCATTGAGATACAACAGGCCGATCTCGCTTTTGCGCTGTGCCACATCCTCAATGATCTCGTAGGTTTGCGTCTCTCGCAAAGAGAAGTCGTAGCGGTCGCCGCCTCGCTCCCGGATCAGGTCCACAAAGGCGTTCACCGCAAAGGAATAATGCTGGGTAGATACACAAAAGGCCTGCTTGCGCACCGGGTCGCCCTTGTAGCGGCTTTCCAGCAGCGCCGTCTGCTCCAAAATTTGGCGAGCGTAAGACAGGAACACCTCGCCTTCTTTGGTCACGATCACGCCCTTATTGGTGCGGTGGAACAGGGTCAGGTGCATTTCGCTCTCCAACTCCTGAATGGCGGCACTCAGACTGGGCTGGGCCACAAACAGCGCCTTGGCCGCCCCGCTGACGGTACCGCACTCCGCCACCTTGACCACATATTCCAGTTGTTTTAATGTCATAACGATCTCCCCTTTGCCATTATTATACGCCATTCGGCACCCAGGTGTAAAGGTTAAATCTATGGCAAAGCGATTCAATGTTCCCGGTTGCAGCAACCCTTCGTGGCTAACCATTTATAAAACGAAAAAGCGGCGGTGCAAGTGCACCGCCGCCAAAGGAACTTAAAATTACTCTACAATAGAGGTACCGGTCATTTCTGCCGGCTGGGACAGGCCCATCACCTTGAGCATGGTGGGAGCAATGTCGCACAGCTTGCCGCCCTCACGAAGGGTGCAGGGGTAGTTCACCACGATAAAGGGCACCGGGTTGGTGGTGTGGGCCGTGAACGGCTCGTCGTTCTCGTCCAGCATCTTGTCTGCATTGCCGTGATCGGCAGTCACAAACAGCACGCCGTCCATATCCTTGACCGCCTGAACCAAGCTGCCAACGCAGGCGTCCACCGTCTCCACAGCCTTAACGGCGGCGGGGATAACGCCGGTGTGACCCACCATATCACAGTTGGCGAAGTTGACAATCACCACATCGTACTTGCCGCTGCGCACGGCCTCGTTCAGCTTTTCAGACACCTGAGGTGCACTCATCTCCGGCATCAGGTCAAAGGTTGAGATCTTGGGAGAGGGCACCAAAATGCGATCCTCGCCCGGATACGGCTCCTCTGCACCGCCGTTGAAGAAGAAGGTCACATGGGCATACTTCTGGGTCTCGGCGATTCGCAGCTGGGTCTTGCCCTGCTTGGACAGGTACTCGCCAAAGGTGTTCTCCAGGCTCTCCGGACCAAAGGCCACATGCACGCAAGGCATCTCCGCATCATACTGGGTCATGCACACAAAATAGGGGTTCAAGGCGCCACCCTTACGGTCAAAGCCGGTGAATGCCGGATCCACAAAAGCGCGGGTAATCTCCCGGGCACGGTCCGGCCGGAAGTTAAAGAAGATCACGCTTTCGCCGCTGTGCACACGGCCCTCGTTACCAACAACGGTGGGCAGCACAAACTCATCGGTCAGGTGCTTTCCGTCCTCGTCCACCGTCTCATAAGACGCACGCACGGCCGCCACCGCGTCCGTAGCCTGCACGCCCTCGCCGTACACCATAGCGGCATAGGCTTTCTCCACACGGTCCCAAATATTATCACGGTCCATGGCGTAGAAACGACCCATCACAGAGGCGATCTTACCAACGCCCAGTTCGTTCATCTTGGCCTGGAGCTGTTCCAAATCCTCCGCTGCAGAAGCGGGGGGCACATCACGGCCGTCCAGAAAAGCGTGCACATACACCTTGGAAACGCCCTGTTCCTTGGCCATCTCCAGCAGATTGTACAGGTGGGTCATATGGCTGTGTACGCCACCGGGAGACACAAGACCCATCAGGTGCAGGGCCTTGTCCTTGGCATTCTCCATAGCGCCAACCAGCACCGCATTCTTATAGGCCTCGCCGTCGGCAAACGCCTTGGAAATGCGGGTCAAATCCTGGTACACCACGCGGCCGGCGCCCATATTGGTGTGGCCAACCTCGCTGTTGCCCATCTGGCCGTCCGGCAGGCCCACATCCATACCGGAGGCGCCGATATAGGTATAAGGGCACTCGGCCATCAGCTTATCCAAATTGGGCTTCTTGGCCATGGCAATGGCATTGCCATGCTGGGACGGGTTCTTGCCGAAGCCGTCCATAATGCAAAGCACATAAGGTTTCTTAGACATAGTAATAACTTCCTTTCACGGATAAAGTGACAAAGCAAGAGGGAGCAGCGACTGTCGCCGCAACTCCCCCCAGCCATTGATTTTTTATTTAGAAGCAGCCTTCACGATCACGGAGAAGTCCTTGGCCTTCAAAGAAGCGCCGCCGATCAGTCCGCCGTCTACATGCTCCTTCGCCAGCAGCTCCTCTGCGTTGCCGGCATTCATAGAACCGCCGTACTGCACCACAAAAGCATCTGCAGCAGCCTGGCCGTACAGCTGAGCGATAACGGAACGGATGTAACCGTTCACCTCGTTAGCCTGATCCGCCGTAGCGGTCTTGCCGGTGCCGATGGCCCATACCGGCTCATAAGCGATGATCACATTCTTCAGTTCTTCCTCGCTGACGCCCTGCAAAGCGATCTTGGTCTGCATGCCGACCACCTCAAAGGTGACGCCCTGCTCGCGCTCCTCCAGCACCTCACCAACGCAAAGGATCACTTTCAGCCCATTGTCCAGGGCAGCGCGCACACGCTTGTTCACGGTCTCGTTGGTCTCGCCGAAATACTGGCGGCGCTCACTGTGGCCGATGATCACATAGGGCACGCCCATGGCCTTCAGCATGGGAGCGGACACCTCAGCAGTGAAAGCACCTTTCTCTGCCCAGTGGCAGTTCTCAGCGCCTACCTGAATGTTGGAGCCTTTGGTGGCGTCCAGGGCAGCCTGCAGATCCACAAACGGTGCACAGATGATTACATCGCAATCCGCGTCTGCCACCAGGGGTTTCATCTCCTCCAGCAGAGCAGTGGTCTCTGCGGGGGTGTTGTTCATTTTCCAGTTGCCGGCAATGACGGCCTTACGAAGTGCTTTGTTCATAATTCACTTACCTCTTTTATAGAAAAAATAGATTTAGCAATTAGTCCTTATCCTGCAATGCAGCGATACCGGGCAGCTCCTTGCCCTCCAGGAATTCCAAAGAAGCGCCGCCGCCGGTAGAAATGTGGCTCATCTGATCGGCAAAGCCCAGCTTGGTCACAGCAGCCACAGAATCGCCGCCGCCGATAATGGAGATGGCGCCGCTGTCTGCAATAGCCTTAGCCACAGCAATGGTGCCGCTGGCGAAATTGTCCCACTCGGACACACCCATGGGGCCGTTCCAAATCACAGTGCCTGCGCCGTCAATGGCGTCCGCAAACAGTTCCTCGGTCTTGGGACCGATGTCCAGGCCCATCCAGCCGTCCGGAATATCGTCGGACTTGCAAACCAAAACCTCGGTATCCTCTTTATACTCTTTGCCGCAGCGATTGTCTACGGGGATCAGGAACTTCACGCCCTTATCCTTGGCAGTCTGCATCATCTCGCCGGCCTTGTCCACCCAGTCAGCCTCCAGCAGAGAGGTGCCGATGTTGTGGCCCAGGTACTTCATAAAGGTATAAGCCATACCGCCGCCGATGATGATGGTATCGCACTTGTCGATCAAATTAGAAATCACACCAATCTTGTCAGACACCTTAGCGCCACCCAGAATGGCAACCAGCGGGCGCTTGGGATCTGCCAGTGCACCGCCCATAAACTGGATCTCCTTTTGGATCAAATAACCGCAGGCAGCCGGCAGGTAAGAAGCCACACCGGTGGTGGAGCAGTGGGCACGGTGTGCGGTGCCGAATGCGTCGTTCACAAACAGGTCTGCCAAAGAAGCCAGCTCCTTGGAGAAGTTCTCCTCGTTCTTGGTCTCCTCTGCACGGTAACGCACATTCTCCAGCAGCATCACCTGGCCGTCCTGCAAGTCGGCAGCCATCTTCTTAGCATTGTCACCGACTACATTTTCGTCCTCAGCCAGCGGCACATCCACGCCCAGGTACTCGCTCAGGCGCTTGGCCACGGGAGCCAGGCTGAACTCAGGCTTATACTCGCCCTTGGGTCTGCCCAGGTGGGAGCACAAAATCACCTTGGCGCCCTGCTCCATCAGGTACTTAATGGTGGGCAGTGCAGCCACAATACGCTTGTCATTGGTGATCTCGCCGTCTTTCAGCGGAACATTAAAGTCGCAGCGTACCAGTACGCGCTTGCCTTTAACATCCAAATCTTCAACGGATTTTTTGTTCAGTGCGTTCATAAAATAACAACTCCTTCAAGTTAATCTGTCTTCTTAGAAAAGTCTGATATTTTTACCGATACAATTATAGCCGATTTGCCCCTATATTGCAAGAAAAAATTGGTCTCTGTCTGCAGATTTGTTATATTATTCACAACTTGCCCGCCGCTATGCAAAATCTTGTACAAGGTGCAACAAACCGGCGGAGAAAATCCGCCGGTTTTTCTTATTTCTTGGTGGTCACGCTTTTGGCCTTACTCCACCCGGAATAGAGCTTTACGCTCT
>ERZ834433.121-NODE-121-length-103653-cov-7.690824_pt1 | contig 103653 bp, 110 predicted proteins | sample MGYA00519948_ERZ834433 | MGnify/ENA primary metagenome ERZ834433 (study PRJEB31850, sample SAMEA3708752) | human gut metagenome | biome: human gut; feature: human-associated habitat; material: faeces | place: China | collected 2014 ...
GGCGTGGACTACCAGGGTATCTAATCCTGTTTGCTCCCCACGCTTTCGAGCCTCAACGTCAGTTACCGTCCAGTAAGCCGCCTTCGCCACTGGTGTTCTTCCTAATATCTACGCATTTCACCGCTACACTAGGAATTCCGCTTACCTCTCCGGCACTCGAGCCAGACAGTTTCCAATGCAGTCCCAGGGTTAAGCCCTGGGCTTTCACATCAGACTTGCCTTGCCGTCTACGCTCCCTTTACACCCAGTAAATCCGGATAACGCTTGCCCCCTACGTATTACCGCGGCTGCTGGCACGTAGTTAGCCGGGGCTTCTTAGTCAGGTACCGTCATTTTCTTCCCTGCTGATAGAGCTTTACATACCGAAATACTTCTTCACTCACGCGGCGTCGCTGCATCAGGCTTTCGCCCATTGTGCAATATTCCCCACTGCTGCCTCCCGTAGGAGTTTGGGCCGTGTCTCAGTCCCAATGTGGCCGGTCACCCTCTCAGGTCGGCTACTGATCGTCGGCTTGGTGGGCCGTTACCTCACCAACTACCTAATCAGACGCGGATCCATCTCACACCACCGGAGTTTTTCACACTGTACCATGCGGTACCGTGCGCTTATGCGGTATTAGCAGTCATTTCTAACTGTTATCCCCCTGTGTGAGGCAGGTTATCCACGCGTTACTCACCCGTCCGCCGCTCAGTCAATCTAAGATCCATCCGAAAACTTCACTTAAATCGCTTCGCTCGACTTGCATGTGTTAAGCACGCCGCCAGCGTTCATCCTGAGCCAGGATCAAACTCTCATGTTAAAAAGTTGATCGAAGTCCGGATTACTTAGCTTGGCTAATTTATCCTAAACCTTCATTACTTGGTTTTTGTTCTGAATTTTCTCAAAAATCCAAAGGTCTAAACCAGACCTTTTATTTTCTGAATTTTCAGGGTTTTACATACTGTTTAATCTTCAATTATCAAGGATCTCATTTCGTTGTCAGACTTGTTTGCTGCAACGGTTATTTATTATAACCGGTTGTTTTTCATTTGTCAACAACTTTTTTAATTTATTTTTCCGTTTCATCTGAAACGATTGCTGCTCTCTCAAGCGCGAAGATTATAATAGCAAACCTCAAACCGTTTGTCAACAACTTTTTTATTATTTTGTATCATTTTTTTGGTTCTACAGTATTGTATAAATTATATATACAATTAATACATTATCACAAAACCCGCAGAAACAAGATTTCTCCTGCTCCTGCAGGTCAAATGCTTCTAATTTATCTTACAATACCGGAGTCCATGCCATTTCATAAATGCCATCCACATCATCTGTTGCTGTGATCAGGCCAAGGCGTACATATTTCTCAATAACTTTCTTTAAAGAGTCTCCCGTAAATTCATCTGATAAACCAAACTGTAATGCATTATTGATCATAACATTCATGTCATAATCGCCACCATTCCAGCCACGGTCAAGAAGCAGCTGTGTTGCATCTTCCGGATTTTCATGCATCCAGGAATGTGCTTTCTGAACAGCCTGGGTGATCTTTTTCGCAATCACTGGATTTTCCTGTACAAATGTACGGTTCATAGCAATAACACAGCAGCTGTCTTTTGCAAAATCTTCATCCTGTAAGGAACGGACGCATTTTAACTTGCCCTCTTTCATCATTGCATAGGCAAAGGTATCACTTAAAAGAGCGGCGGAGATCTCGCCACGTTCCATAGCTGCGATACATGCGTCAGAAGAAACCTGAGTCAGGGTTACATCCTTTAAAGGATCGATCCCATCTGCATCTAATAATAAAGAAGTGATGTTGTAATCAGATGCTCCTATTCCATTTGGTACAGAGATCTGAGTCCCTTTCAGATCTTCAGTGGTGTTATATTCGCTGTCTGCCAGTGCATAAAGAGACTTACAGCCAATATGCGCGCCGCCGACAAAGGTAATATCTACACTGTTGGTGATCGGTACCAGCATGGTAGCAATATGTCCTACTGCCACGGTAGCCTGCTGTGTTCCCAATGCTTCTATATAAGAAGTTCCTTTAAAACCTTCTGCAGTCAGCCCAGCTTCTTCATAATATCCTTTATCATCTGCTACGGTAGGTCCTGAAGTACAGCCATCAGACATATAATATAATACAGGCTTTCCATAAGCTGGCTCTTTCTCCATAGCTGCTTTCTCTTCTTCTGTTGGAGTCAGATCAAAATCCTCCATATCAACAAAACGTCCGGGAATATCTACCGGAGTAAACAGTGCTTCCCATTTGCCTGCCGCAAAAGCTTCTGATGCATTCATATGAACATCTGATACATTTACTTCTACTTCCACGCCATCCTGGCCCATTTCGATCTGTCCATCATTGTTCAGATCTCCTGCCAGCTGTTCCTTTTCGGTTGCTTTTGTTGCCTCTGCCTGTTTTCCCCCACAAGCTGTCATAGACATTCCTACTGAAAGTGCCAGCATTGCTGCAAGTGTTCTTTTCGTTCTCATAATACCTTCTCCTTAATAAATGATGTTATATATTTCTCCCCGCAAAATGAAGCTGGTTCAAAATCATATTTCTGTATCTGATAAATCTCTCCGAAGAGCGGTCTCTTGGAAATTCTTCTTCTATTTTAATATCTGCAATGATCCTTCCCGGATTTGCGTCCATTACAATAACCCTTGTTCCCATATAAATGGCTTCATCTACATCATGTGTCACCATCAACGCCAGCTGCCTGTGTTCTCTCCACATAGAAAGGATCTCGTCCTGCATATTCATGCGTGTAAATGCATCAAGAGCCCCCAGCGGTTCATCTAACAATAAGATCTCCGGCTGACTGATCAGTGTCCGGACCAGTGCCACTCTCTGAGCCATTCCTCCTGAAAGTTGTCCCGGATAATCGTCCCGGAAACCTTCCAGTCCGATCACATGAAGCATATGCTCCACTTTTTCTTTTCCATTTGCATCGTTTAACCTTCCCTGCATTTTTAAAGGAAAAGCAATGTTCTTCTCCACTGTAAGCCATGGAAATAAGGTAGGTTTCTGAAAAACCATTCCTCTCTCAGGGGATGGACCTGTGATCTCTTTTTCATTTACTGTTACTTTTCCTAATGTAGGCTGGATCAGACCGGCCACCAACCGCAGGATCGTGGATTTTCCACAACCTGAAGGTCCCACCAGACTGATGAACTCCCCACTTCTCATTTCAAGATCAATACAGTCAAGAGCATGGGTGACTTCATCATTTTCTACCTTTGCAAAGCTTTTGGAAATATTTTCCAGTTTTAATAATATTTTGTTGTTCTCATCCATAATTCTTCACTGCTCCGTTCTGCCACCTGAGCACATGGCATTTCACGCGGTCTAATATTTTTGTTACAACTGTAAAAATAAAGCAGATCACAAACAGAGCCGCAAACATTTTGTCATAACTTGCCCAGGATTTGCTCCAGTTCATATACCATCCAAGTCCTGATTTTACGCCGAGCATCTCTGCGATCATAATAGCTGTACAGGAACTGCTCATAGCCTGGGTACATCCCTGTAAAATAGAAGGCATGGCGTGAGGCAACGCAACCTGAAAAACAAGCTGTTGCTCACTGGCACCTAAGGTACGGGCTGCTTCAAAATAATCTCTGTCTACATTTGCGATCCCTGTCATAGACGCAACGGTTACCGCAAACCAGGAGCCAAGGGCAATGATAAATACCGCTCCTCCAAATAAAGAAGATGCTATGACCATCATGATCGGGATCCAGGTAGACGTAGGGATCGGACCTAAAAATTTGATCACCGGATCTACCCAGTAACGGGCTTTTTCTGAATAGCCGCAGGTAATACCTGTTACCAGTCCCAGGCTCACACCTGCAAAATATCCCAAAAATAAAAGTCCCAGCGTATGGATGGTACAATCCAGTATCATGGCCCGGTCTGTCCATGCTGCGTTTAATATAAAGTTCATACACGGTACAAAAGGCTGGGTAAGAACTCCTGTTTTCAGGGTCAGATAATCATAACCTGCAAACAATAAAAACAGCGCTGACCATAAGGGCGCACGGTAACGAAATTTCTCATACAACCGCTTATCTCCCTTACAATGCAAAATAGCGGCAGCTATGCCGTATCCATTATAAAGAACCATCATCAGGATCAAAAATCCCAGGTATGTATACGGATTTCGGTTCATACTATTGTCCGGTATCAGCATATACTCCAAAATTGCTGTCACTGCGCAAATTTCCGGAAGGACCAATATTAATTTCTCGATCAGCCGTTCCTTTCCCGTCTTTTCTTTTGTCTCCAATTCATGCAGTTCTTGACGGGTCAGGCTGACCTTCTTTTGCAGATCTATATTTATACTCTCCCCCATAGTTTCCCCCTGTAAATAATCTTCGCATCTCTTGCTGTGTGTTATTATTTTATCGAGCGGAAGGGAATTTGTCCAATCGCTTTCCTTCAAAAATTTTACTCATTTATTGATATCATCTATAAATCCTTTAAAACCGCAGAAATAAGAACTGCAAACGATACTATATCTATGCTACCAAAAATTTTTAGATTGTTAAAAATTATTGCAAACATTTTGTATTTTTTATAGTGCATTTTTTACAATTCTATGTTATACTTATTAATGACATTTATTATCATTAAACAAAATATGTGTTCACAGGATTTCAGGCATGGTTTTGCAGCAATATCTGTAATGACAGATGCCTGATCAGATGAACATACAATAAAAATTCAGGAGGATTCATATGAGCAGATTGGAGTTGTTCACCCCAAGTAAAGACCAGCTGATGGTTGAGAGTCTTTACAAAAATCTGGAGCAGCGTATCGTGGCAAGCCCTCCAGGTATCTGCCCTGTTGACATAACAAGGGCCTTTATTGAAATGTGCCATGCACAGACCTGTGGAAAATGTGTTCCCTGCCGTGTAGGTCTTCACCAGTTAAAGCACATGATCACCAATGTATTAAATGGTGATGCTGACTACGAGATACTGGACCTGATCGAGGAAACTTCCCTTTCCATTATGCAGACCGCAGACTGTGCCATCGGCTCTGAAGCTGCAAAAATGGTATGGCGTATGGTACATACCTGCCGTGATGATTTTGAGGCACATATCCGCAACAAACGATGCAGCTGCGCTATTTCCCAGCCGGTTCCCTGCGTAGCCCTCTGTCCGGCCCATGTGGACATTCCAGGTTATATTGCCCTGGTAAGAGAAGGCCGCTATGCAGACGCCATCCAGCTGATCCGCAAGGACAACCCATTCCCTTCTACCTGCGGTTTCATCTGCGAACATCCATGTGAGGCACGCTGCCGCCGTAATATGGTAGATACCTCTGTAAATATCCGTGGATTAAAGCGTGCTGCTGCTGACCTTGCAGGAAAAGTAGCACCTCCGCCATGTGGTCCTTCCACAGGCAAGAAGATCGCTGTTGTAGGCGGCGGACCTTCCGGTCTCTCTTCTGCTTATTATCTGCAGTTAATGGGCCATCAGGTCACTGTTTATGAGATGCTGCCAAAACTAGGCGGTATGCTGCGCTACGGTATTCCAAACTACCGTCTGCCAAAAGACCGTCTGGAAGAAGATACAGATGCGATCCTGGAAACCGGTATCCAGGTACATTACAATGTAAAGATCGGTGAAGATATTAAACTGGACGAACTGAGAAAAGTATATGATGCAGTGCTTATTACAGTAGGTGCTTCTACAGATAAGAAACTGGGACTTCCTAATGAAGATGCAGAAGGCATCACCTCTGCTGTTGGTTTCCTTAGAAATGTAAGTCTCGGGGACTGCCCGGATCTTACCGGACAGGAAGTCGCTGTTATTGGTGGCGGAAACGTATCCATGGACGCTGTCCGCACTGCCATCCGTCTGGGTGCAAAGAAAGTCAGCATCGTATACCGCCGTCGTGTAGCTGATATGACAGCTCTCCCGGCTGAGATCGAGGCAGCTGTCGCTGAAGGTGTGGAACTGCTTACTTTAGTTGCTCCTGCCGGTATTGAAGTAGATGAAAATGGACATGTATCCGGTGTCCGTGTTACCCCGCAGATGATCAGCACCATCAAAGACGGCCGCGCAAGCGTAATTGCCAGCGGCGAACCGGAGTATGTGATCCCATGTCAGACCATGATCGTTGCTATCGGACAGAATATCGAGACAAAGCACTATGAAGAGTCTGGCATTCCTGTATCCCGCGGAAAGATTGTTACTCTTCCAAACGGCGGATTTGCAGATATTCCTGGTGTATTTGCAGGTGGTGACTGTGCTTCCGGTCCTGCTACTGTTATCAAAGCTGTAGCTGCTGCCAAGGTAACTGCTGCTAATATTGATGAATATTTAGGCTATCATCACGAAATCACCTGTAATGTAGAGATCCCGCTGCCAAATAACGCTGACCACACACCTTGCGGTCGTGTAGAGCTGTCTGAACGGGAAGCAAGTGAACGAAAACATGATTTTGAAGGTGTTGAAAACTGCATGAACAAAAAAGAAATTGCGCAGGAATCCGGACGCTGCCTCCGCTGCGATCATTTCGGCTTTGGAATCTTCAAAGGAGGGCGTGAGAAATTATGGTAAATTTAACGATCGACAGACTGCCTGTATCTGTAAAAGAAGGAACTACCCTGATGGAAGCTGCCGAATCTATCGGCATCCATATCCCACACTTATGCTACTGGAAAGGTTTAAACGAGATCGCTGCCTGCCGCGTATGTGTTATTGAACTGGAAGGACGTGACCACCTGATCACCGCCTGCAACACAAAGGTAGAAGAAGGTATGGTCATTTACACCAACAGTCCAAAAGTGCGCTTAGACCGCCGTCTTACCGTTCAGCTGATCTTATCCCAGCATGACTGCCGGTGCGCTACCTGTGTAAGAAGCGGTAACTGTTCTCTTCAGAAGATCGCAACAGATCTGAATGTCCAGGACGGTCTTTTTGAGGAACGTCTGGAAAAACAGCCATGGGATAAAACTTTCCCACTGATCCGTCAGTCTGAAAAATGTATTAAATGTATGCGCTGCGTTCAGGTCTGTGACAAGATCCAGAGCTTGAATATCTGGGATCTGGAAGGTACCGGTTCCCGTTCTACCATTAATGTAACCGGAAACCGCACGATCAATGAAGCGGACTGTTCTCTCTGCGGCCAGTGTATCACCCACTGTCCAGTTGGCGCCCTTCATGAGCGTGACGATACGGAAAAACTGTGGAGAGCTTTAGCGGATCCTAACAAGACCGTCGTTGTACAGGTTGCTCCTGCTGTCCGTGCTGCATGGGGTGAAGACCTTGGATTTACAAGGAAAGAAGCTACTATTGGAAAGATCTTTGACGCTTTAAAGAAAATGGGCGCTGATTATGTATTTGACTCCTGCTTTACTGCTGACCTTACCATTATGGAAGAGGCAAATGAGCTGTTAGTGCGCCTTGGCAAGGGAGAACTAAAGGACCGTCCTATGTTCACCTCCTGCTGTCCTGGCTGGGTACGCTTTGTAAAGAGCGAGTTCCCGCAGTTTGTAAAGCAGTTATCTACTGCCAAGTCTCCGATGCAGATGTTTGGCGCTGTCATGAAGAGCTATTTTGCAGAGCAGATTGGCAAAAAGCCGGAAGATATCTTCTCCGTTGCCATTATGCCTTGTCTGGCTAAAAAGGGCGAAGCAAATATGGAACTGTTCTACAAGGAATATGCAGGCCATGATACAGACTGCGTCATCACTACCCGCGAGCTGATCCGTATGATCAAAGGTTCCAGCATCATTACTGACCGTCTCACTGATATTGAACCGGACCGTATCTTCCACGACGCTTCCGGTGCCGGTGTGATCTTTGGAGCTACAGGCGGTGTTATGGAAGCAGCTCTTCGTACTGCTTACTATGCCATCATGGGTGAAAACTGCGCACCTGATGCCTTTAAAAATGTACGTGCTTCCTCTCAGGAGACCGGCGTTACAGAAGCAGAATTTGAATTAAATGGACAGATCCTGCGTATTGCTGCTGTCAGCGGCCTTGGAAATACCAGAAATCTGTTAAAAGCCATTGAACGTGGTGAAAAGCATTACGAATTTGTAGAAGTCATGGCATGCCCGGGCGGCTGCGTTGGCGGAGGCGGACAGCCTCAGCATGACGGTATGGAAATGGCCTTTGAGCGTGGAAAGAACCTGTATTTCCTGGATGAGAATGCTGATATCCGCCGTTCCCATGAAAATCCGGATGTAAAGGCTCTTTATGACAACTACTTTGAACAGCCATTAAGCCATAAGTCCCATATGCTGCTGCATACTGACCATAACAAGTGGCAGATGCCGCCAAGTCCTCAGAGAAACCGCAATGGATATGTTATTAATCCCAATGCGAAATTACAGGGATAAGATGTGAGATCTGACCCCCTTTTGGGGGATTTGCGAAAATCATAAAAACAAAAAATCTTCCGGTGTTGGAATTTTTCCATACCGGAAGATTTTTTATATCATTTTTTCGTTACATGATAAATCCTGCGATCACGTATAGTACAAAACTGATCACTGCAATACTGCACACATAAGGGAACTGGGTCTTTATATGGTCTATGATATCGCAGCCCGTAGTGGAACAGGTCATAATGGTGGTATCGGAGATAGGTGATGCGTGGTCACCGAAGATACTTCCACCAAACATAGCTCCTGCTACTAACGGAATGCTGTTGCCCATGGAATATGCCATAGGAAGTGCAATAACTGCCATAATAGCCATAGTTCCCATAGAAGTTCCTGTTGCAAAGGAGATCAGGACTGCGATCAGGAAGGTCAAGGCAGGAAGAAGAGCCGGGCTTAAGAACTGCTGAAAAATACTGGAAAGATAAGTACCTGTATCCAGAGACTTAACTACATTACCCATGGTAAATCCAAACAGAAGAACAAAGGTAATAGGAAGCATGCCGCTCATGCCCTTGAAGATCTCGTCAATTACCTGGCTGACGGTAAATACTTTTTCTGCTACGCAAAGAACAGATGCTACTAATAAGGCTATGATAACTGCCCAGATCAGAGCCTTCATACCAGAACCGTTCATCAGGTTTCCATTACCAGTAATGATCAGTGCTGCAAACATAACTGCGATCAGAGTACCTACCGGAAGAAGCAGGTTGATGGCTCTTGGAGTGAAACCAGATACTGCTTTAGAAGTATCGGAGTCCGCCTTTTTGTGGATCGGATCATCCAGTTCGCCGGTTGTTGCTGCTCTGGCTTCTGCCTTCGCCATTGGTCCAAAGTCTTTCTGTGTTAATGCCAGTACCAGAACCAGAAGGATCGCCAGGATACAGTAGAAGTTCATAAACAGGGACTGGAACAGAACGGATACAGACTGATCTTCCGGTACACCACCGGTTACCAGATAACCTGCCATAGCTGCCAGCCAGCCGCTGAATGGGAATAATACACACCATGGTGTGGAAGTGGTATGTACGATAAAAGCTGCTTTCTCATGAGGTACTTTTAAAGCGTCATTTACAGGTCTTGCAACAGAACCTGTTACCATACAGCTTAAGGTCCCGGAAGTAAATACCACCAGACCTAACAGCCAGGTGAAAAGGTTCGCCCCTCTTTTAGACTTGATGAACCCCTGTTTCTTTACAACAACATTTACGAAGCCCTCAATACCGCCGGACTTCTCTGCCAGATGGATCACTGCTGCTGTGATCAGTACAGAGCCGATGATCAGGGTGTTGCTCTCTGTCATGGTATCCAGGATGCTGTAAATACCTGCATTTAAGCCTGTAAATACTGCAAAATGGTTCAATACCAAGTTTCCTGTAAGGATACCGATCAAAAGTGAGATAAATACGTTTTTCGTTGTCAGTGCCAGCGCAATGGTAAGGACTGGCGGCACAAGTGACCATACACCAAATTCCATACTGTTTTCCCCTTTCACTTTTCCTTTTTGTATTATGTACTTTTGTATTTTCAGTCGCCTTTTTCAGACGTTTCTGACCATATTTTTAAAAATCTTATGACACTTTCTATCATACTTTTTATGACAGCTTTCTCAGTGCAGTTCCCAGATCTCCCTTTACGATCTTGCAGTCTTTTGCTGCCACTTCACCACCGATCAGCACATAGTCAATACCTGTTGGTGGGATCATAGGATCGTCAAAGTTTGCTCCGTCCTGGATCTTTTCCATATCAAAGATAACTACATCTGCGTCAGCGCCTACATTTAAGCGGCCCTTGTTAGAAAGTCCCAGACGTTTTGCAGGAGCTGCTGTCATTTTTTCAATTCCGTCATACAGAGAAATGTCCCCTTTTCTTACAAACTCTGAAAGGAATCTTGGGAAAGTACCGGCTGCTCTTGGATGGCCGTGGCCATTGTCGATGAGGCCGTCGCTTCCTACCATAACGCCAGGATCTGCAAATGCCATTCGGATGTCATTTTCATCCATTACATAGCATACCGTCAGGCACTCCGGGAAGTCACGGCGCATTTCCGCAAAGGTCTCCGGTGTACATCTCTGTCCTTTATACTTTCCTTCTGTCAACTGGCATGCACTGTAATCACAGTGATAACGCTCCAGCCAGCCATCATCATAGGTAGTTGCGCCAATTCTGGTGGAAAATGCAAAGTATGGATAGCAGTCGCAGGCAACATCAATACCGTTCATGCGGTAACCATCTACCTGGCGCAGCAGCTGTTTCATCTGTCCGAAACCGGCCATGCTGCCGATATGGGATACCTGCACCGGAATGTTGTATAATTTTCCTGCCTCTGCCACTTCTGCTACTGCTCCAAACACTCTGTCCTCGTCATCTCTTACATGAGCGGAGATCATTCTGTGTTCCTTTTCACAGCAGGAAGCAGTATCTAAGAATTCGTCACGGCCTGTTCCCGGAACATAGCGAAGTCCGTAGGAAATTCCCACACAGCCTGCTTCAAGGGCTTTTTCAAGGCCTTTTTTCATATGTTCCTGCTGCTCTTTTGTAACAGGTGCATATTTATCCAGGGCGCCTGCTGCCTCTCTGAAATACTGATGGCCTGCAAAAAGCATTACATTCACTGGTGCGCCGTCTTTTTCTACCATATCCAGATATTTCACCGGATCATACACATTGATACCGCAGTTTCCGCCTACTGCTGTGGTAACGCCCATACGCAGCATGGCATCAAAGATACAGAATTCAATTTTTCCGTCTTTTACCGGGTCCTCATGCATATGAATGTCGATAAAACCAGGAGCCACTACTTTTCCTGTGGCATCAATAACCCTGTCAGCCTCAGGTTCTTCTTCTGTTACAGCCACTACCTTTCCGTCTTCCAGTATCAGGTTTAAATAAGCCTGTACCTGGTTGGCCGAATCGATGAGAAGGCCGTTTTTGATCAGTGTTTTCACGACCTTATCCCTCCTTTTATCTACTCACAAATCCCGCACTTACGTGCTCTATTGCCTGCTTACGCAGGCGATTTAGTATAACTTACCTAAAATCTCATGCTCTGCAAACAGGGCAGTTGCTCCGCCGGTGTGCCAGAATACTACATTGCTTCCCTGAGGAACTCTTCCGCTTCTTACATAGTCGATAAGACCGGCCAATGCCTTTCCTGTGTATACAGGATCCACAAACAGGCCTTCTGTGCGTGCTAACAGGCGGATGGCTTCGCTGGCTGCCTCGTTTGGCTGCTCATAGCCTGGTGCATAGTAGCCGGTATCCATATGAAGGTCTTCTTCTATGTTTACATGAGCCGGGCTCTTTATCAGTGCCAGCACATCATTTGCCAGTTTTTCTACTTTGCGTAAATACTTCTCATCCTTAGGGCTTACAGTAATGGAGATGATCTTTGTATCGCTTTCTGCCATCTTTCTTCCTGCTGCCAGACCGGCCATGGTGCCGCCTGTTCCTGTTGCGTGGAAGATGTAATCTACATTCAGGTTCATGGCCTTTACCTGTTTTTCAAACTCTACATAACCATTTGCAAAACCAACAGAACCTACAACACTTGCTCCGCCCATTGGGATATCATAGCATGGATGGCCGGACTTATTTAATTCCTTTGCTCTTGCAGCGCCCATTTCAAAGGAACGTGCTTCTGCGTCATCCTCTGTTTCTCCCGGAAGGATGTCTACAATATGAAGCTCTACATCCAGGATCTTGTCTAACAGCAGATTTGCCCTTACATCCGCATCATCCGGCTCTACTACTGCAGTCAGATAAAGGATAGGTTTGATCCCGCATCTGCGGCAGGCTGCTGCTGTCTCCATAGCATGGTTGGACTGGGTAGCGCCGTAGGTAATGGCATACTCACAGCCTTTTGCCTTTGCTTCTCCTAAAAGGTATTCCAGTTTGCGGACCTTATTTCCTCCAAACAGGTTCATTCCCGTAAAATCATCTCTCTTGATAAACAGGTTGACGCCTAATTCTTCAGAAAGACGGTCCAGACGGTAAAATGGGGTCGGGAAAAATCCCAGCTGTTCCTTAGGCAGAGCCTGTAAAAGTTTTTCTGCCTGTTCCAGTATCTGTGACATGATTACTCTCCTCTCCGCATTTACCCTCAAACTCAATAGGTAAATGTTTATTTTTCTACAACTATAGCACTTTTGTGTATATTTGTACATAAAAAATGCAGCCACGGCGCAGATTTCTTACGATTTCTGTGTCATGTCTGCATATATTGTTCTTTTTCTTTCCAAGACAGCCTATCACCCACTGACGCAGGTGAAGAACACCTGTGTGAAGAGCATAAACTGCCATTCCCGTCGGTACAGGAACCAGACCATCACATTACTCCCCATCATCCAGCAGATACGGTGTCATCTGATATACATAGAAGTTCAGCCAGTTTGTATACAATGTATTGGAAGTATTTCTCCATGTAAGCTCCGGTACAGAGAACGGATCATTATCTACATAATAATTGACCGGAAGTGAGGGGTTCAGTCCCTTATTCAGATCTCTGTGATATTCGTTATTTAAAGTCATGCGGTCATATTCCGGGTGGCCCTGGACGAAGATCTGCTTTCCGTCACGGCTCATTACAAGAAATACTCCTGCCTCTTCGGACTCTGCCAGAATGACCAGCTCCGGATGCTTCTCAATATCTTCCCTGCGCACTTCTGTGTAACGGGAATGAGGTGCCAGGAACGTATCATTAAAACTTCGCACTAACGGTACTTTCCGGTCTAATACCCTGTGATTATAAATACCGGACAGTTTTTCCGTCCTCTTATATTTCGGGATACCATAGTGGTAATATAAGCCCGCCTGGGCGCCCCAGCAGATATGGATGGTAGATGTTACATGGGTCTTGGTCCACTCCATGATACCGGAAAGCTCTTCCCAGTAGTTTACCTCTTCAAATTCCATATTTTCAACCGGTGCACCGGTAATGATCATTCCATCGAATTTTTTCTTCTTAATGCTGTCAAAGGAAACATAAAACTTGTTTAAATGACTGGCAGATGTGTTTTTGGACACATGGGTAGACAGCATTAAAAAGGTACAGTCCACCTGCAGCGGTGTATTGGACAGCGCACGAAGCAGCTGTGTTTCTGTATCTTCTTTTAAAGGCATCAGGTTTAAGATCAGGATCTCCAGTGGTCGGATATCCTGGCTCATAGCCCTGTCTTCATCCATAATAAATATATTTTCTGATTCCAGGATCGCCCTTGCAGGCAGGTCCCTCTGTACTTTGATCGGCATATCAGCCTTCCCCCTTTTCCTTCTCCTGAAGCAAATTCAGGAAATCTTCTTCCGAAAGGATCGGAATTCCCAGTTCTTTCGCCTTTTTGTTCTTGGAAGAACTGGACTGTGTATCATTGTTGATCAGATAAGTGGTCTTTGAGGTAACAGAACCCGTTGCCTTTCCACCCTTACTCTCGATCAGTGCCTGTAATTCTTTTCTGTTTGCAAAATGCTCTACAGAACCGGTAATAACAAAGGTCATTCCTGCAAAGGCAGTACCATTTTCCTCAGTCTGCTCTTTTTCAATATGCAGCTCCTGTAATAAATGATCTAATACCTCATTGTTCTTTTCAGAAGCAAAATAGTCTACCCAGGCCTGAGCCAGCACACCGCCAATACCATCTACAGCTGTCAGCTCTTCCACGTTGCAATGACGCATCTGATCCAGGTCATAATTAAAATGACGGCAGAGCATTTTGGCATTTGCAAGACCGATCCCGGCGATCCCCAGTCCATAAATCAATCTCGGAAGTGTGGTATGGGAGGCCGTTTCAATAGAACTGATCAGGTTATCATAGGATTTCTGACCAAAGCCTTCCATTTCTGTGATCACTTCTTTATGGCCGGATAAATGGAAAATATCCGCATATTCATGGATAAAACCGGCACCAATGAATTTCTCCAGTGTTGCCTCGGAAAGACCATCAATATTTAAAGCATCACGGCTTACAAACAAGGTAAAGCTTTTGATCTTCTTTGCCTGACATTCTGGATTGGTGCAATATAAACTCTTTACATCATTGGTCTGGCGGATCTCCGTAGCACCGCCGCACACCGGACAGATCTTAGGGATATCCCTTACGCCGCTGCGGGTCAGGTTATCTGCGATCTGTGGGATGATCATATTTGCCTTGTATACAGTGATCTTATCTCCCACGCCTAACTTAAGACCTTCCATAATACTGATATTATGGACACTGGCGCGGCTGACGGTCGTTCCCTCTAACTCAACCGGCTCAAATACAGCTACCGGGTTGATCAGACCGGTTCTTGAAGGACTCCATTCAATATAAGATAATGTAGTCTCCCGGATCTCATCCTGCCATTTAAAGGCAATGGCATTTCTTGGGAACTTGGCTGTACGTCCTAAAGAATCACCATAGGCAATATCATCGTATAACAGAACCAAACCGTCTGAAGGGATATCATTGTGCTCGATCTGCTCTGCAAACCAGGCTACTTTATCCGGCAGATCAGCTGCCGTTACCTCTTCATGGTGTACTACTTCAAAGCCCTGATTTTTCAGCCATAAAAACTGTTCTTTTCTGGAATTTTTAAAATCAACGCCTTCTGCCTTAACAAGGGCAAAGGCCTCAAAATGAACGCTGCGCTCTGCGGTGATCTTGCTGTTTAACTGGCGCACAGAACCGCTGCAAAGATTTCGCGGATTTTTATATTTGGCATCTGCATCTCCGATTTCTTCATTGATGCGCTCAAAATCCGTATAGGTAATGACCGCTTCCCCTCGGATAATCAGCTGTCCCTTATAGGCAATAGTCAGAGGGATATTGGAAAATGCCCTTGCATTTGGAGTGATAACTTCCCCGATCTCCCCATTTCCTCTGGTAACAGCCTTTGCAAGTGTTCCATTTTCATAAGTAAGGACTACAGTCAGACCATCCATTTTCCAGGACAAAAGGCCTTTCTGGCTTCCTAACCACTGCTGTAAGTCCTCTACACTTTTTGTCTTGTCAAGAGACAGCATTGGCTCTTCGTGAGTCTCTTTTGGAAGCTCGCTAAGGACCTGATAACCAACCTGCTGGGTAGGGCTTCCTGACAGGATGATCCCTGTTTTTGCCTCCAGGGCAGACAGCTCATCATACAGCTTATCATATTCAAAGTTGCTCATGATCTCCCGGCTCTCCTGATAATAGGCTTTTGCAGCCTGACGGAGCTGGGGGATCAGTTCTTTCATTCTCTGGATCTCTGTTTCCATTTATTCACCTGATCTTCTTTTCTAGGGTGGAAAGCCACATATCGTTTTCCTCTTCTGTCTGCCTCAGACAGACTTGTGGAACCTTCCAACAGTTTTATAAGTCGTTTGTATTCTTCCCCGGTGACCTTACGATATTCTCCTGTTTTCAAACCGCCTAACTGGATATTCATAATGCGCACCCTGCGAAGAAGATGTACCCGGTATCCGCAGGCCTGGCACATTCGCCGGATCTGCCGGTTTAAGCCCTGGGTCAGGATAATCGAAAAACGACGTTCTCCCTGTTTGCGGACTTTACAGGGCAGAGTTTTCCGCTCTAATTCCTCTAACCATACGCCTTCTGACATTTGTTTGATAAATTCATCGGTCAGAACCTTGTCCACGGTTACGATATATTCCTTTTCATGGGCATTGGTACTGCGCATGATCTTATTTACCAGATCCCCCTGGTTCGTCATAAGGATCAGTCCCTCAGACTCTTTATCCAAACGGCCAATCGGGTAAATACGCTCCGGATAAGAAAGCATTTCCACAATATTTTCTGCCCGGTCTTTGTCAGAAGTGGTGCAGACGATCCCTCTTGGTTTATTTACCGCAAGCAGAACAGGGCGGGGAGGTTTTACTTCTCCCCGCCCGCCGTCTGTATCTCCTACCGGCTTTCCGTCGCATATTACTTTCTGTCCATCTTCTACACGCTGCCCCATCTGGGCAACTTTTCCATCAATTAAAACTTTGCCCTCTTGGATCAGCCGGTCTGCCTCCCGCCTGGAACACGCTCCCATGCGGCTGAGCCATTTATTCAGACGTTCTTCCATTTAACTTCCTACGCTTTCTTTACAGGCTGTGGATCATCAGCTATGAACATGGCATCTCCGAAAGAGAAAAATCTGTATTTTTCCCTGATTGCCTCATTATACGCTGCTAAAATGTTCTCTCTTCCTGCTAATGCGCTTACTAACATTACCAGTGTAGACTCCGGTAAATGGAAGTTTGTGATCAGCGCATCCAGGATCTTAAACTTATATCCAGGGTAAATGAAGATATCGGTCCAGCCTGTTTTTGCCTGTAAAATGCCGTCTTCTGTGGAAGCAGACTCTACTGTACGGCAACTGGTAGTTCCTACACAGATCACACGGCCTCCTGCTGCTTTTGTATCATTTACCTTTTTTGCCTCTGCCTCTTCTACTACATAAAATTCAGAGTGCATATGGTGGTCTAAAACATTTTCCACCTTTACAGGGCGGAAAGTGCCAAGACCTACATGTAAGGTAACGTGGGCGATCTTTACTCCCATATCTTCGATCTGCTTTAACAGTTCTTTTGTAAAATGAAGTCCTGCTGTAGGCGCTGCTGCAGAACCTTCATGGACTGCATAAACAGTCTGATAACGGTTCTTGTCTTTTAACTGGTGTGTAATGTATGGAGGCAGAGGCATCTGACCTAAGCGGTCTAAGATCTCCTCAAAGATACCTTCATAAGAGAACTGGATCAGTCTGTTTCCATCATCTACAGTCTCAATAACCGTTCCTGTAAGAATACCGTCACCAAAGTCAATAACCGTTCCCGGCTTTGCCTTTTTACCAGGTTTTACCAGAGTCTCCCAGATATCATTTTCACGGCGTTTTAATAAAAGGACCTCGATCTTGGCTCCGGTGTCCTTTTTTACACCAAATAATCTTGCAGGAATAACCTTGGTATCATTAATCACAAGGCAGTCTCCTGGTCTTAAATACTCTACAATATCCTTAAAGATCCTGTGCTGGGTCTTTCCTGTTTTCTTGTCCAGAACTAAAAGTCTGGAAGAAGAACGGTCCTCCAAAGGATCCTGTGCGATCAGTTCCTGTGGCAGGTCAAAATAAAAATCTTTTACATCCATTTTCTATTACTTCCTTAATTTATAAATTAATTGTTCACATGTAATCTACGCAAATATGTCTATGATCTGTATGCTCTTACTGGATCGCAACAGCTGCGTCAGAAGACTCTCCTGCAGACTCCGGCGCTTCTGTCTGTGCTTCCTGGCTTTCTTCTGCTGAAGTCTCGCCTGCAGCGCTGCTTTCATCTGCATTGCCTTCACCTGCATCAGAAGAAGCATCTGCTCCATCACCGATCATAACCTGGCTGTCTGCGCCTTCTTCTGAACTGCTTACTACTGCACCATTGCTTAAATCCTTGTAAATACCGGCTAACAGACTGTCAGACTCAACGGCCTGTTTTAAACGCTCATTGACCTGTGTAGATAAAAGGCGCACATCCTCTGTCTGGTTCTGGTTGGCAACGTAATCTGCCTCATCTCCTACTACATTTTCGCGGATGATATAATCGCCGTTATCATTTTTCACTACATAACACCACATAAGGCCCGGTGCCAGCGTATCTACCCTGCGGAACTTTACATCATAGGTTACATATACTACATAAGAGTCATCTGTCATTCCCGCCTTTGTATAGCAGGTAATATCCTGATAATCTTCAATGTAAACTGCTTCATCTTTTAACTGCTGTTTTCTTTCTTCTAAACGGTCATCTTCCTCTTTACCGAATACTTTGTAAAGCAGCTGAACATCCTGGTCTACTTTTGCCTGGAAATAGGTACTGATCAGCTCATTGACCTGTGGATAAGCATCCTTCTGAAGTTCATATGCGGAAAAATCCTGATGATATTCATTATTGTCCGGCTCTACAGATCCATCATCCGTGCCGGTCTCTGTATCATTTTCAATGGAAATATCAGAAGCATTTGTGACTTCTGCAGATGTACTGCTTCCCTGCGCCTTATCACCGGCCGGTTTTCTGTCCATAACTAAAATGACCACAAGTAATACCAGTACAATGGCTGCAGGTATCGCTAACATTCTGGCATACTTTGTTTTATCATCAAAAGCCTTTCCTGACTTTCTCCTTCCTCTGTTACTGTGTCTCATGTTCTATCATTCCTCCATTATTTGCCACTACTCCGCTCTATTCTAACAAAAAGCAGGCTAAAATGCAATACAGCGAAAATCGGCGGATACGTCAAAAAAACTCCCGTATCCTAAGGAATAAGCCCTTTTTTACCGAATACGGAAGTTTTTAAGATTACAGGTCAATTTTATTAACTTAACTTTAAGTCTCCTTCTTTGACCCAGCCGATCTTCTTTAAGAACATATTGATGATCGGGCAGATCACTGCAGGAAGGATAATGGATACAAGAAGCAGTCCAGCCCAGTCACCTGTTGTAATAGCTGCCTTGGTTCCCTCAGAAACGTCTTTGACCCAGCCTGTATACACGCCGATCTGACCAACCAGACCACAGGTACCCATACCGGAAGAAACAGCAGCTCCGTTCATTTCCATATGGAAGAGACAGGTTGCGATCGGTCCTGTAATAGCGGAAGTAACGATCGGTGCGATCCAGATCTTAGGATTTTTTACAATATTTCCCATCTGGAGCATGGATGTACCAATTCCCTGGGATACCAGACCGCCCCATTTATTCTCCGGGAAAGACATAACTGCAAAACCTACCATTTGGGCACAGCAGCCTGCTACTGCTGCTCCGCCAGCCAGTCCTGTAAGACCTAAAGCTGCGCAGATGGCTGCGGAAGAAATCGGAAGTGTCAGGGCAATACCTACAAATACAGATACTAAAATACCCATTAAGAATGGCTGAAGCTCTGTTGCCCACATGATCACATTTCCCACCTTCATGGCTGCTTTTCCAAGAGCCGGTGCAAGAAGTGCAGATAATGCGATACCTACGCCAATGGTAACAAGAGGTGTAACAAGGATATCCACTTTTGTCTCTTTGGAAACAGCCTTACCTGCTTCTGATGCCAGAACTGCTACAAACAGAACTGCCAGAGGACCACCTGCGCCGCCAAGTGCATTGGATGCAAAACCTACGGTGATCAAGGAAAATAATACAAGGGGCGGGCAGTGAAGGGCATAGCCAATCGCTACCGCCATAGCCGGGCCACTCATGGCAGATGCAAGGCCGCCTACTGTATAGGCTGTATCATTGACTGTTGCTACTGTCATAGTCAGAAACGGAATATGAAGCTGACTTCCCAGTGTATTGATAATGGTTCCGATCAAAAGGGAACAGAACAGTCCCTGCGCCATTGCACCAAGAGCATCAATGCCATACCGTTTTACACTGATCTCAATGTCTTTCCGGTGCAGAAAATCTTTTAACTTTTCCATAATGCCTCCATAACATAATCTGTTTTCTTTTCATCATTTAACGTCCCCGCAATTTTAACTCTGTTTTTCTGTATTGTCAATTACTTTTGTCATATGACAAGACAGTTGACTTTACAAAAACAGTTCAAAGCAGTCTGCACACTTTTACACATACCAAAAAGCCAGGAGTTAAACTCCTGGCTCTCTGGTGTAATGCGAATAGGATTTCATTGTTTGTCTGCCGGAAAGCCTTTCCCGAACAGCTTGTATAGATTTTAGCATACTTTTCATATAAATGCAACTCATATTTAACAAAACAAGGCCTTATAGGGAATTTTTGTAACTTTTATGTAAAATTTCACCCTGCAAACATGACTCCATCCAGTACGCTTTCAAGTTCCTCCCCATTTATTTTCTGGGGCCAGTCACTGTTATACATAGATACCTTTCCGTACTGATCCCCATCATAACGAAAGATCACGTAACTTTCATTATCTGTCATGTAAAAATACAGTTTTGTTCCCACAAGGATCACTTCTGTTTTTCCATTTTCTCTTCCAGAGGCATCTGTCTTTTTTACAGTCAGTGCCTTTTTTACTGTAACCACTATTTCTGCCGGGCCTACCACATAAGGATCTCTGCTTTCTAAAAGTCCAGAGCTTCCTACATGATAATGTCTGCTGCCGGAATAGGTACTGAATGCGTTCATAGTCTTTTCAAGGTAAAGAGCACCTGGATCATTGTATGCAGCCACATCCTCGCTGTTGGTAAAAAGACTGTTCTCATTATAATTATACTCATATCGTATCAGTGCCGGAGTTCCCTCTACATATCCCAGATCATGGATCTGCCCATTTGTGATCTCATATACATTATCCGTAGTCCAGTCATTTTCTGCATGGGTCAGAACATGGAGAAAATGTCTGTCTCCTGATCTCACATAATATGCGTCCAGATTGAAATAGTACATATCGTTGAAATCCTGGCTTGCGACTTCTTCCTCTTTATTTTGGATCTGGATACGAAGGGCATTGTTTGCAAACCCATCTGCTCCGTAGGGATAAACACTTACATCAACAAATGTACCGTCATTATAAATATCAGCACTGTAATCTGCATAAGCTGCGATCTTTACAGCATAATCTGCAGGTGCCGCCTGGTATTCTTCTTTTACCAGGTCCGGATACTTTTCAAAAGGAAGACTGATACTGATAAGACCTAAAGCCCAGGAACCAATCGTATAAGGATTATAATAAATATTCAGACGGTCTGTCCCCAGACTCCAGGCAACAGCACCATTGTCCTGTGGTGTATTGATACATTCAAAAAATACATCTGCATCTTCCTCAGGAGTACTGTTCTCTACCAGACCTTCTTCGCTGGCATACTTGTCTTTTAGTTCGTGTACGATCCCGGATTTCACCTTATCTTCATCTGTGATCACATCATAAAAACCCAGCTTTTTCCCGGTTTTTGTATCAAAAGTAAGACCTGTATAGGAATTGTATCCATGGGCTCCGCCGTAATAGTCATAATAAAACAGCTCGTAGCTTACCACATTTTCATCTGCGCGAAGGATATCGGGTGTATACACAGCTGACAGCTGCATATTACTATCCTCCTGTACATATTCAACCATCTCCTCTGCCGATGTTTTCAGGTTTTCCAGATCTTCTTCTGCACTCTTTTTTAATGTGTCATACTCCAAAGCCAGCGCCTGATTCAGCTTCGGATAAGCAGCCGCTTCCTCATCGCTTAACACAAGTCCCCCTGTTTTCAGACTGTAACTTACCTGAACGCTGCCATCTGCACTGTCTGCATATCCATTTGCACTGTCTGTATGGATATAGGGATGTAACATCTGTGGCATACCGTCATTCGTTTTTTTTGACTCTGCATTTTCTTCCGTCTCTGGTCCGCTTTCTGACTCTTCTGCACCACTTTCACTTTCATTTACACTTTCTTTTGTTGCTGCATCCGCTTCCTGGCTTTCCTTTGACGTTGTCTCTGCTGGTTCTCCCTTTAAAATTTTCTGACATCCAGTTCCTGTAAACGCCATGATAACAGCAAGTCCTGCTGCCATAATTCTTTTCTTTTTCATCTTTCTCCTCTAAATTGTAATAAATTTTGAATGAACTTCTTTTTCAAATTGATACTTGAAGTTTTAGTGAAAATATAGTATTATACAAGAGATGCGTTTGTAGCTCAGTGGATAGAGCAGTGGCCTCCGGAGCCGCGTGCGGAGGTTCGATTCCTCTCAGACGCATTTTTTTATTACCCTTTTTCGGTCTTTCCCTTGACAAATCCTCCCCCATCCCTTATTCTGATTACATATATTTCAATATATCTTCTATTATCTGTCAATCTGTAATCTCATCATAATTTCATTCATTTTATTTTTTATAATTCTTATTTCTATTATTTTACTCCTTATTTTATATCCCGGCTACTTTATTTTTACAAATGATTTTGCTATGGATCTGCCTGGGCAGTTTTCATAAATATTATTTTTAGGAGGTATATCTTTTGGTATACGACACATTTCTCAACACAGTAAAAGAACAGATGGAACAGGCTTTAGGAGACGGATATTCCCTTACCTTGCGGAAAGTCCAGAAAAATAATGGTCTTATCCTGGACGGTCTGTGCATTGCAAAAGGTAACGGCACCATTGCTCCTTCCATTTATCTGAACTCCTGTTATGAACAGTATTTAAACGGAACTTCAATGGAGGAGATCATCCAGAAGCTGCTCACAGCCTACTACGAAAGCAGCTGGCCTCCCATTCTTAACAAGCTGGTCCTGTCTGACTATGACTCTCTCCGTTCCCACATTGCTTTCCGTCTGATCAACGCTTCTTCCAATCAATCCCTTTTAAAAACAATGCCTCATATTCCCTGGATGGATCTTGCCATTGTCTTTTATCTGTACATACAGGAAAATGAAAACGGCATCATGACCGCAGCTATTTCTGATCACCATATGAAAACCTGGGGTGTTACAGTCCATGATCTCTACCACGACTCTCTTTTAAACACTCCCAGGCTTTTTCCTCCTGTTATATCCAGCATGGCCTGTATCCTGGAGTCCCTTGATCCCAAACACCTGCAACATCAGCCAGCTTTCCCGGAAACTCCTTTTTATGTTCTCACCAACCAGAATGGGATCAATGGCGCTGCCTGCATCCTTTACAAAGATGTTATAAAAAATTTTGCTGAAGGGATGGACCGGGATATCCTGATCCTTCCCTCCAGCATTCATGAAGTTCTTCTGCTTCCTGATGATGACCCGCTATCTTATGATGAGCTGGGGCATCTGGTGACTCATATCAACCAGACAGAAGTAGTTGCCGAAGACCGTCTTTCCAATCAGGTCTATCTCTATTCCCGTAAAGAAGACAGGATCACCACTGTTTCTTTTGGTCCTTCTGCTGTCTGCTGATTCTTACTGTACCCAGGCACCGGAGCCATCTACATATCGTCCGTCAGGTGTCCAGGTATTTGCATACATAACACCATTGGAACCCATATAGTACCATCTGCCGCCTACTGCCTGCCAGCCGGTAGTCATCTCACCACTGCCATTCAGATAATACCACTGGCCGCCTAACTGCTGCCAGCCAGTCTTCATTGCACCCGTTGGATCCAGATAGTACCATTTACCGCCTACTGCCTGCCAGCCGGTCTGCATTTCACCGCTTCCGTTCATATAATACCACTGGCCTCCTACAAGCTGCCAGCCGGTAGTCATTACACCATCACCATTTAAGTAATACCACTGTCTGTCTACTCTTACCCAGCCAGTCTGACGATAACCGGATGTATTAAAGTAGTACCATGCTCCATTGATCTGCTTCCAGCCATTGGATGGATAACCGCCGCTTGAATAGGAATACCACCAGCCAACATTATCCTGGACCCATCTGCCGGTTCCATTGTAAACGCCTGCCTCATCTTCATCTACATAATAGGAAGAAGAGTCATCAGACCACTCGCCTGCCTTATCATTATAACTTGCAATGGCTCTTACACGGAATGTATAATCTCCTTCCTTATTAAAATAGCCATTGAAATTGAAGGTCGTTCCTGTGGTGTTTACAGTGGTCACTGTCTTCTCATCTCTTAAAAGTTTTACATCATAGCTTTTTGCACCGTCAATGGAGTCCCATTCTGCAATACCGTCATTCCATTCCAGGTTGGAAGTTCCTTCCAGTTTTCCACCTATGCGTTTTAACTGGGCTGTCACTTCAATGTAGTCGCCGCTGTCGTAGATCTTTGCTTTCTTAAATTCTGCATTACAGCCGGACAGTTTAAAATGGCTTTTACTGGTATACGAGAAGCGATAACCGTCCTTTGCGTAAAGTTCCACTTTTACTTCCGGTATGTCACCTACTGTCCAGGTATCCTGGTCATCTGCATTGGTATACTCAGCGGACTCTACATAATAGCTGGATGTATCACCGCTTACATGGATCGAACCAATAGAGTCTCCGCTGGCAGGTGCCGTGTCATAGGAAAAAGTCAGTTTCACAGTGTCAATTTTAGTATCTGCTGCAAATGCAGGCATCACGGACATAAAGGTCATTGCTGCAGCTAACGCGATACACCAGGCTTTTTTCATCTTCATATTCCATCCTCCTTCTTATCTATTCATTAGATAAATTATAACGTTTTTAACTTACTTTTATTATAATAAAGAGCATGGATCTATGCAATTTCAGAAACCTTAAAAAGAACTTACGATTTTTGCAAAAATTTTACATGGTTACAAAATTATACACTCATTTTATCTATAAAGTGTATCTGTAAGACGCAGTTCATCGATCATGTCTGTAAACCAGCGGATCTGTGTCGTAAATTTTTCTCTCAGCCGGTCTGCATCTATACTGCCTTTGCCTGCTTCAAAAAAGTCGCAGTCACTTTCCACCGCAATATGAAGTTTTCCTTCTTTTAAAAAGCTCATGTACAGTTTTCCGCCGCTTATCTCCGCTGCTGAAAGGATATATTCTATCATATGGGGTGTTAAAATGTGAAAAACTTTCTCCCCATCATCAGAACGGACCGTAAAATGTTTATCAAAAACCTCATTGCCCGTTTTAATGGTATCTGTACGGATAAGACGCTGGAAACCAGTCCTTGGAAACAGACTGACCTGTGCTGACAGCTCCCTGCCAAGGTCACAGATCAGCCACTGCCCCTTAAAAACCTCCCGTTTTTTATTTTCCCAGACCTGCATTTCTTCATTATATATATTTTCGTCCTGACAAAGGATTATATCACTGAATTCCATATTCAAGTCTTTATAAACCGCTTTTATGTGATCATTTCCCTCTGCACAGTTATAGTCCAGAGGGATCATCACACCGGAACCCTGGATCTGGGTGATCCCTATCTTTCCGAAAGGCTCATAGATCACATCTTCCAATACCTCCTGAAGGGCTTCTTTTACCAGATTTTCACCTATCTGCTTTTTTAGGACTGTATCCTTTTTATCTTTTACAGAACCAAGTACACAGGCAAGGATGATCAACAGAATGGTCAAAAGGATCTGGCCTGTTACCACGCATATAAATGCCAATACTGCCACGATTTTTCCTATGAGCCTGCATACAGCAGCCGTTGTCTTATTTCCTTTCAGTTCCCGGTTAAGCTCTTCCTCTGTTATTTTCTGCTGATCCATTTTGCACCTCCCTGCTGATCCTTTTTTCTTTTACTGTACCGTGCCGCCCATTAACTGGATCAGTGCAAGGTTTTCGTCACTGGTACCGCTGTAGTTTACAAATCCCAACAGTTCTGCACAGTATTTTCTGGTTTCAAAATCAGGAGAAATACCGCTGAGCATAAATGCGTCAATAACAGAATGGCCTTCATATCCCTCTAAGAAATCACTGAGATCAATGTCATCCGACTCCACATCTACGCTGTCTTCTGCTGTAAGATAGCTTGTAAGGATATCTAATGTGCTGTCTACATCTTCTGCTGCCGACTCATAAAGATAATAGGTGGTATCATCTTCCGTCAGCTCAAAGCAGTAGCTGTCACCTTCTTCTGACAGATCCCAGCCTAATTCATAGGATACGCCAGTTTCATCATCGATCAGGTTCAAATGGTCATAATCAAGACTCCATATGCCGGAAATAGACTGTGTCTGGATCTGGCCGTTATCATTGTAGAGAAGGTCAAAATATGCCTGATCATCTTCAAAATAGAAGATCATAGCTGTTTCATCACCGGAACCGATCCAGTAAGTTCCCTGAGCTACATATTCGATCACGCTGGCTGTCGTCATCATCTGGTCCAACGTAGTTTCCAGGTTGCTTCCGTCTCCTTCGCTGGATAAGACAATATCATCTAACTGGATATATTCTCCGTTTTCTGTGTTGTACCAGTCAAAAGCAAATGTAGTTGGATCATCGGAATAGTCTTCATTGAGATACAGATAAAAGGTATCGGTATCTGCTTTCCAGTAACCATCCAGATCTGTCACCTCTCCATCTGTATCTAAAATTGCCAGATAGGCATCTTTCTCATCAAAGGCCGCCACCATGATCTCCTGGGTGCTGGAAATTCCCGCCCAGGTAGTTCCTGCCAGGATATCGGCCATTTCTGAGTCATTAACACCAGTAAGTTTCTCTGCTGTTGTTTCCGTTTCCGTTGTTTCTGCCACTGTTGTTTCTACTGCTTCTTTTTTATCAGCTACTACTTTTTTGGAAGAACCACCTCCGCAGCCAACAAGAGAAATACACATTGCTGCTGCAACTGCTACTGCCATTTCTTTTTTCATACGACTCATCCTCTTTCTCATTTTTTCTCCTTCATTTCCATTTCATTAAACCGCCTTAAACGTTCTCTGGCTGCTTCTAACTGCGCCTCTATATCTGTGGACGGCTCCTGTTTTTTCTCTTTTGCTGCCGGTTTCATGGTCTTATGCTCCGCTGCTTTTCCTGATATTTGGGGATGTTTTCCTGCAAGCGTTCCCAGCACACTTCCTGCAGCTGCGCCGATCACAGCTCCCGCAGCTGCGGCTCCAGCTGTTCCTATATATGAGCCAAAATCTGGATCCGAATCATTTTCTGTTCCCAATGCATCTGGAACTGGCTCCGTGGAAACAGGCTGGTCTGAAGCCCCAATACTTTCTGTGGAAGCTGTAACAGGCGGTCCGGCTGTTGTCTCTGACCTATTGGAAGAAGGCACACCTGCGGCTGTATTTCTTGCACGTTCACTTACCTGAGAGACTGTTGTACTGGTGCCTCTTTCTGTGTATACAGCGGGACGGACCCCTGCGTCTGCCGCCGCACCTGCCATCGCCCCGGCTCCTCCCGCAACTACCGTTACAACCACCGGATTTCCATAAAAATCCCTGTGGTGGGCGCGGAACTGATTGCTTCTTGTCACTGCTTTTTTCTGAGCTGTCCTGTATTTCGTCCCGGACTGCTCTAAAGCTTTTATCATTACAAGAAGAGTTCCCTGCCTTGTTTCCAGAGAAACAGCTAACTTTGTAAGAGAAGTGCGCACGCCCTCAAGCATGGCATCTGTCCCCAGGGAAGCATTTACTTTTTTGATCTGCTCCAAAGCACCATCCAGGCTTTTTATTGCTTTTTCATACTCCTTTTTCTGCTGCTCCAGGGCATCCACCTTAACTTTTACGAAAGCCATAGGCGCCTCCTATTTCAGGTTGATCTTCAGTTTACCTGCAGAACTGGAGATCTTCTTCTCATTGGCACTGTATACATCTGCAGCTTCCGACAGGGTTAATGCATAAGTATTTACCACATTCAATACCTCTTCACATTTCCCGATAATGGCATCAAAACGGCTGTAAAACTCCGCAGAACCGCTGCCGGTCCAGGTGGATCTTAAATTTTTTACTGCAGTCTTACTTTCTGAAAGATAGCTGTACATGTTTTTGTAGCCTGTTTTAATGTTGTTGGAATAGTTTTTTAACTGTTTGGGATCCACTTTAATATTTGCGTCTGCCATTTACGCTCACCTCCCTATTTACCCAGATATTTATGTACCAGATCCATGGCCTTGTTATCTGCCTGGGTGTAACTGTTGGAAAATTCTCCGAGAGCTGCTCCCATCTGCTGTAAGATCTGGGTCAGCTGGGCCAGATTTGCTTTGTCTGCCTGATATCGTTTTAAATACGAAGCACTTGCTTCCCCGCTCCATACAGAAGATACTTTTTGGATGTTTTCATCTAACTTATTCATCTCACTTTTCATTTTTGCTGCCAGATTGGTGAGATTAACTCCTGTGGATTTAAGTTTTGCCGCATTTACCTGCTGTGTTGCCATAATACACTCCCTCCTATCTCCTGCTTACCACTGCCTTTGCCTGCGCTTCTGCTTTTTCCATGGAAGAACATGCGTCCCGCAGGACTGCCGCGATCTCCCTTAAAGAAGCTGCACCAGACGCCAGGTCTGTATTCTGTTCCTGCATAAATTTCACAAAGATCTCTGCTGCTTTTCCTGACCAGGATGCAGCTACTGCTTCATTGGCGGCTGTGATCACTTTCACAGTCTGGTTCTGGATCTGATCGGCCGCCTCTTCCAACAACTTTGCCTGTTTTTTCACACTCTGAGAGTCAAAATGAATGGCTGCCATTTATCTCATCCCTCCAAACTTAAGCCTGCCTGCATTTCTGCTTACAGTTTTTTCTGTATCCTCGTATACACCAGCCAGTTCCTTAAGGACTCTTTCATAATTTCCCAGCATTGTGATGATCGCACCGGAACTTTTCCTTAACTGACCGGCCACTGCGTAAATATCATCTGCGCTCTCCCCTGCATAAGAGTCCTGCAGTTTGCGAAAGATCGCATAGGTCGCATCTGTATTCGCTGCAATGGATTTTTTGATAGAAGTGATTTCCTGCACTGCCCGCAAAAGTTCCTCTGTATTGATCCGACTGGTTCCATCTCCTGCCATATGCCACCTCCCTGTAAAGTCTGGTACAGCATCAGCTCTTTGCCGCTGCACGGATCTGGCTGCTGATCTCCTCTTCTGTCTGCTCTAATTCATCGGCGATCCCCAGGAGTCCTTCTGCCACTTCTGTGTACTGCTCTGCCATTTCCAAAAGAGCCGCCCGGTCCTTCTGGTAATTTTGCAAAAAACGGTCTTTTACTTCACTGCTCCAGGTGCTGCTTAAACCTTCGATCACAGATGTAAAACGCTTTAACTCTTTTCTTACATCCCCTGCAGAAGTTTCTACTTTTCTGGCAGTGGTCCGCAGCACTTCCGGATCCATTTCCATTTTATTTTCTGCCATGCTCTCCTCCTGTTCCTGTTGATGTACTCCCGAACTCTTTACCGCATCTGTTTTTGCAGTTGAGCTTCCATGAATACATTCTTTGCAACCACTGAACGTTTTTATACCATGACCACCCGGCTGCCGTTTTTGATCCCTACTTCCCGGAAGGTTTCGTTATCCTGGATCAGACCTTCTAACTCCAAAGATCCGAAAACAATATTATCCAGTCCTGCAAACAGGTCGTGCCCCTCTAACTCTGCGATCTGCTTTTTGATCTGCTCCTTGGCAGTTCCTATTTTCATCCGGTCGTCTAACACAAATTCATAGGTTTTGGCATTTCCCGGTATCTCGATCTCCAAATGGATCTTACTCATGTTCTCCCTCCTTTACAAAAGGTGTCATAAAGAGGACTGCTCTTCCTTCCTGCCCCGTAAATGCGGCTCCAGCCGGATAAGTCCTGCTCCTCTCAGAAGGTGTGATCTCATAATCAAAAATACCCTGCTCATCAAAAGCTCCCCCAAGGTGGATTCCCTGCTTCCAGTCTCCAAACTGACGAATCGCCCTGTAACCGGCCAGTTCTTCATACTCTCTTGGAGACAGTGCCATAAAGAAATGCAGTCTGTGATTCATTCCTTTTTCAAATACAGTTTCAAGGACTTCACTTACATCAAAGTCTTCACTGTAAACTGCTTCCATAAATTCCGATGCGCTGTTGATCAGAAGGACCATGCGCTTATAGTTCTTTAAAGCCTCTTTTACCGAAGTTTTCGCCTGTCTCGCTTCATACACAAGTTCATTGCGCTCTCCTAACTGGGGCAAAAGTTCATTTTCCATAAAATGATAAAGTTCTTCTTTATCTGTCATGTAGCCATCCAGATCATTGTTTCTGGAAAATTCTTCCAATTCTCTTAAACACCCGTCAAAGACATAAACTTCTGCGCCCTTTTTCTTCATAAGCAGGGCCGTATATTTTAGAAAATTGGTCTTTCCTTTTTTTCCTGCACCACAGACGGTAAAACAAAGGGTCTTATCTAAATCTGTGGAAATAAGGGATCCATCCTCTGCTCCCATTACAAAGTTCTCTTCTGCCAGCCCTTTAAGATGGATCATCTCCAAAAATGTATCTGCATTGATCTCATCTAACTGCACTCCCAGTTTTCTCGCTCCCTGGGTACCTTCTTCTGTTAAAGCCTTTAATTTTTCCCGGATCGCCAGCATCATGCTTTCTCCCTGGGAAGCTTTTACAGGAAGAGCTGCCTGGAATTCCAAAGGAACGCCTTCTTTTATAAGACCTCTGCCTGTAGTCCGGTCATCCGGAAGGATCTCGGAGCGCATCCCGATCACACTGTCATACTCAAACCGGTCTGCTAACTGAAGTCCAATACCCTTTGTGATATTCTGTAAAATACGGCTTCGGATATCACCGGAATTGTTGCAGGTAAGGATCAGGTAAATACCATAGCTGGCACCTTCTCTGGAAAGCTGGATCAAAGTACTCTCATACTGCTCATAGCTGTCTGAAAAGGCGGGATAATTGTCAATGACTAAAAAGATCGCCGGCACATCGCTGTAACTTTCACGATAGTCTCTGTAAGAGCCCATTCCTTTTTGTGAAAATGACTTCTTTCGACTGTCTAATTCTTCCTCTGCAAAACCCATCATCTGCTGGATCTTCTCATCATCCCCCTCCATACAGATACAGCCTGTATGGGGAAGTCCTGCAAAGGCAGTCATGGTACGGCTGGAAAAATCTGCTATATAAAAGTTCACCTGTTTTGCCGTATAATGAAGGGCCGCACCGTAAAAAATGGTCTGTACCAGAGATGTCTTTCCTGAACCAGCTGAACCGCAGATCAGTAAATGACCATCTCTTATAAAATCAAGATAAACCGGAAACTGCCTCTGGTTCTGCGGATCATCTGCCAGACCAATAGGAAGTTTCATCTGTTTTTCATCCCAGGTAAGCTTCATATCCTCCAGATAAAGAAGTTTTGGAAGCGGCGGCAGCCAGATCTGTCTGAGAGGTTTAATATGATTTTCCTCCGCCAGCTTTGCCGCATACTGGACCATAGCGTCTAACTGGGTGAATTTCTTCACATTATCCCCTTTTTTCTTCTTTTTCTTCTTCACTGCCTCCGGCTTTCCTGTCAGCCCTATGATCATGGCTTTTGCCTTGCTGTCATCACTAAATGGAATTTCCGGCGTGTAAGGTGCTCCGGACCAGCCGGACTGGAATTCATCAAAGATCTCATCATTTCCAACCTGTAAAAAGCCCCGTCCGGTTCCGGTGATGTAAGCTGCATCCGTGCGCTTTAACATTTCATTGGAGTCCTGTTTGTCTGCCACACGAAGACAGATACGAAATCTTGTATTGCTCCATATCTCATCATCTACTACGCCGCTTGGCTTCTGGGTTGCAAGGATCAGATTAATACCTAAAGAACGACCTACACGGGCTGCGGAAACCAGCGCCCGGACGAATTCCGGCTGTTCTTTTTTAAGCTCCGCAAACTCATCGGCAATGATCAGAAGGTGAGGCATTGGTTCTTCTGCTTCCCCATTTCTGTAAAGTTCAATATAGGCGTCAATGTGCTTGATCTTATATTCGTTGAAAATGCGCTGTCTACGCTTGATCTCCGCGTTAATGGAAAGAAGGGCCCTGGTAGTCTGGTTTCCTCCCAGGTTGGTGATCACACCTGCCAGATGAGGAAGTCCGATAAAGCTTTGGGCCATGCCACCGCCTTTGTAATCGATGAGGATAAATGCCACCTCATGAGGATGATAATTTAATACAAGGCTTAAAATATAGGTCTGCAGTGTTTCTGACTTTCCGCTTCCTGTAGTACCAGCCACCAGACCGTGGGGACCATGGTATTTTTCATGGATATCCAGATAAACCGGCTGTTCCCCTGCCTTCTGACCGATGAGGGAACGCATACTTTCATATGTGCGGTTTTCCAGCCACTTATGGTACATATCCAGATCTTCCACCCTGGAAGTCTTATACATATCTAAGAAGGTAAGCATATCCGGGATCGCTGCATTGGATGCATTTTCCCGTACTTTAAAGTTGGAAAGCTGCCTGGAAAATACATCCATTTCGGCCAGGCTGACACGGTCAAAGGCTACTCCTTCCCGTTCTTCAAATTTAGATAACGTATTGTAACAACCACTGTAATCCTTTTCCCACTGTACAATGGTATTGCAATGGGACGGAAGCTTATCAATGGCATCTGCACTGAAGATCACACTAACCCCTGCATTCTTCGGCGGATCTAAAAGATACTTGGAAACAGGTTCCCCTTCGATCATGGAAATATCACTGATAAAGACTACATAATGAGGAAGGACTTTTTCCTCTTCTTCCTTGTTTTTCCTGTTTTCCCCTGCTTCTAACCGTTCTCTGATCACATCAGACAGGTAATACATCACATCGCCCATGGCTTTGGAGTCGCAGACAATCATGCGAAGCTTTCCGTCCGGTGTATAAGTGTGGGGAAGCCAGCGGGTATATTCCATTTTTTCAAGGTCTCTGCCTGGAAATACATAGCACATGCGTACATCCGTATATGGGTGGAGGGCAGCAATCTGCAAGGCTAAAATGCGCATCAGCTGATCCCGTTTTTCCTCATCCCCGCTTACTACACCTAAGAGGCGGTGATCATAAAGGGAAACTGCCACCGAAACCTGGCGAAGTATATCAAATTTCTCCTTCAGTTCTTCTATATGGTCATTTAAAGGATCATGTTCACTGCCCAGATCTTCTTTTGCATCCTCAATCTCATTAGGAGAAGGCATATCACCTGCTCCTAAACGGAGAGAAAGAAAATCTTCATGGGTACTGCTTTTTTCCCAGAGCCTGCGGGTATTGGAAGTGGTAAATTCCAGAAGTTCCCCAGAAGAAGGGTATTGCTCTGCCAGTACGAGACGGTTATACTCCGTTTTATTTTTCAATTTTTCTTCTACACGGACCATGTACTCTAAATATTTGCTGACCCGGCTTTCTTCTGACTCTTTTTCCTCTTTTTTGTTGTAAGCAGAATTAACTACCGCCCATATAGCCCCGATCCCGGCTGCACCTAAGGACATGCAGATACTTCCTGCACCAAAGCCATCGCTGGTCATGGCTGCTGCTAAAGCGATGGGGATGACCATGGTAAAAGAAGGTCCTATGGTAAAGATCAAAGGCTGTCGCTTCTGCTGCTGTTTTTTAGGGCATTTTTCAATGGAAATGGTTTCCCGGTCCAAATTTAAAAGCTTTCGTGGAGTGCGCAGGAAATATACATCTTCCACCTCTGTCTCTTCTGATGGTTCATCTTCAAAATGTGGGATCTCTACTGCTTTCAACTCCCGGATCCTGCACTGGTTATTGGGATTATTGATGGCCAGAAGATTATTCAGATATACGATCTTAAGACCTACTACGTAAATAATATCACCGTAATGCAGCTTTGTTTTCTCCCTTACCAGCCTGCCGTTTAAGAATGTGCCATTTACGCTGTTTTTATCGGTTATGTAAGCAGCTCCTGACTCAAAAGTGATCTCTGCATGGCTTCCTGTTACAAAGCGGTTTTTGTATACAATATTACAAAGATCATCACTGCCGATCTCCAGTTTGAAGATGCTGCCCTCTTTCAGCATATATTTTTCAAAATTTACATGTTCTCTCTGGACCTGATCGATCTTAACAGAAAAGTACAGGTCTGTTTTGGTCACCATTCCCTCGATCACGGTACCATCTTTTAGATCCGCACTTTCCACCGGATCTCCCTTTAAGATCAGGGAATACTGTGGGGATCTTCGCAGTTTCCATTGTCCGTCCCAGACTTCTGCATTTAATACCAGTTCTTCTTTTAAACCGCTTACATAGGGACGTATGGCAATGGGGAAATTGCGGTTATCTACATTGGGGAAATAGTTTTCCGAAAAGCCATTTTCAAAGAAAACGGTCATAAGTAATGCCATAGATCTCCCTCCTTTAATAGGTGTTGTCAAGGATACTTGCTGTTACCTCTTCCAGCGGCTCCTCATAAGAAGGTTTCATGGTCCCGTAAACAGCAACCAGATATTCTCCTTCTAAGGGAAGCATCATTATGGAAGTGGATGCCATGACACCTTCCTCCTGGTCTGTGATACTGCTGATATCAAAGGAGATATATTCACTGCAGTAAACCGACCGTCCGGATCCCGTAGTCATCTTATATACCTGCTTGTCATTCATACCGAAAACATATTCTTCCATTACATGTATAAGATCAGTAGGATCTGTGCTTTCTGTCATGTAATTCATATCTTCCTGTGTACTTCCTAACACATAAACAAAGGAAAAATCCCCGTTTTCTACACTGCCATATTTTAAGTAGACACCGCCATCGTCGTATGCTTCTTCAAAACTTTCCGGGTAAAATACATCGTAGCTTAACACCTGTTTTGCTGCCATACGATCGCAGTCTGTACCAAATACACCACCCTTTTTGCCGCCTGAAAACAGTACCAGACAGATAACAAGTACAGCTATCACAGCTACACCGCCGATAGCTAACGGTAGTACGGGAAGCTTCTTTCCCGGCTGTATGTCTGCTTTATCTCTTCCTGGACGTGCTGGTTTTTCTTTTACTCCGTTTCTGGTCTCTGCTTTCGCAGCCTCTTTTGCCTGGGCTTTTTCCTGTGCTGCCCGCTCTCTTGCCCGTTTCTCTTCTTCCCGCTTTTCCTGGACCCGGCGCTCTTCTTCCCGCCTTACCTCTTCCTGCTTTCTTTTAGCTTCTTCTGCCATTTCCTGAGCTCTTTTAGCCCTGGCTTCTGCTTCTTCTGCCTCTTGCTTTACCCGTCTGGCCTCTTCTTCTGCCTGGCGCCTGTCTTCTTCCTGTTTTTCTTTCTGCCGTCTGGCCTCTTCTTCTAACCGCCGGATCTCTGCTTCCATTTCTGCCTTTTTCCGGCTCATTTCTTCCCTTCGTTCCTGCTCTGCCTGTTCTTCCTGCTGTTTTTTTCTTTTAGTAGCAAATAAAGCATCCGCTTCGTTCCGATCCGCCATACTCCTTCTCCTCTCTCTTTTCTCCCGATCATGTGTGACACGTTAAAAAGTAATTACTGCCAGTTCAAATGTTCCCGTTCTGCCATGGAAAGAATCTCATCATGGCTCAGTTCCACATCGCCGAACCGGACAAATATCCCATTTGTTACGGCACTGTTCCAGACCTTTGGATCTGTAAGGGTGCGGAACCGTATTTTATCTACATAAGGCTTCATATCCAAAAGCAACCGGCTTCCTGATATAAAGTCGATCTGCAGGATATAAGGTTCTAAGGGCTTAACAGCCAAAATATACTTTCTCTCCACATGAGTCCTCCTTCCAAGTTGAATAAAGATCAGCATCTACGTGCGTGCACGCAATCTGACCAGCCACTCCACAACACTTTCATACTAAAAAAGATCTACCGTATCTTTACTGTACGATAGATCCTTCTGAAAAAATATTAACTAAAGGTTAGTTATTGGTATAAAACTGTTCTAAAAGCTGTTTCCGCTTGGTTCGGGTATCCCCTGTGATCTCTAATTTAGAATAGATCTGGTTAATATATTGCTTTACCGTTCCCTCTGAAAGATAAAGCCTTGCTGCGATCTCCTTATTGCTCATGTGGGCTGCCATTAATTCTGTCAGTTTCAACTCCTGTTCTGTAAGACATTTAAACTGCTCCGGATAAGACTTTTCTTTTCCCATTTTTTTACAATTTTCTTCATATGCTTTTCCAAGCGAAAGGATTTTTGCAAGAAATTCCTGGTCTATTTCCGGGAATTTCCCTTCAAAGAGGGATGAAAGATAGATAAAATTTTCCACAAAAGGCATGACCATATGATCTTTGGAAGCATCTGAAAGCGCCTGTTTTAAAATCGTTCTGGCCTCCCCGTGTTTTCCGATCCTTTCATAGGCCGCTGCAGTCTGGATCTGCACATGAAGGGCAACTAAAGCATAATGCATAGCACTGCACACTGCCAGGATCCCTTCACTTCTCCCGATCACCTTGGCATAGGCTCCCTGGGCTAAATACACCTGATTTTCGATCATTTCCATCATCGGTCTTCCCGGCGCCAGGAAATTCACAGCAAAAAGTCTGTGTTCTCCGAATATCTCCGGGATCTTCTCCACACGGCCGATCAATGCATAATAATAAGCGCTGGTGCTGTTAAAAATATTGATCCACATGGAATTATGATGCTTCATCAGATCCATATAACGCTGTTCAAAGGAATACCTCTGTTTAATGTTCATACACAACGACAGCCGCCGGGACAGAAAATCGCAGCACAATGCCATACATTCCTGACCATTTTCCTCGATCCGGGCATAGGCTCCTTCCAAAGCGATCTGGGCATCTGACAAACACCCCTGGATAAACAGTGCCTCTGCATCCATGACCCGTTCTGCCCCCTGACCATGACCATTGGTAATCTTATAATAATGGGGCATGCACTCATTCATTTCTTCCTGCTCTTTTAAAAGACTGCCTGGTTCCCTGTGGAACATCATAAGTACAGAGGGCGAACCAAAGGTCCAGCCACCGTCATTGCGGATACTGATGGCAGGCCGCGACATCTGCCTGCTGGCGCTGCGGTGGAAATGACTCATTTTTGAAATGTCATTGTACATCAGAAAACTGGTGATCAGGTCGCACTCTCCTAAGAGATTTCCCCGTTCTTCCATTGATATTTCCGTGTGTCTTTCAATGACCTGGATCAGAAAATCTTTTAATTTTAACATCTCCTGGATCTTACGCCAGTTAAACATACAGCGCATCAGCACTAAAATCGATAACGGATGGGCTTCTAAATCCTCTTTTGGGCATTTACTTAAAAAGTTTAATACATCATCCGCCTTTAAAGATGCCAGGAGAATTCCCGCATCTTTCCGGATCACTCTGAGGGCTGCATCAAAATTTCCGCTTTTCCTGTAAGAGTCCAGTGCATGCAGATACTGCTTATGTTCTTCGTACCATTTGCCATAGCGGTCCAGATAAATTGTCTGTTTCTCTTTATCCATTGCCATAAAGGCCCGCTCTGCGCATTCCTTCATCATATGGTGGAAACGGTAGGTCACTCCGTCTGTAAGACGGCTGACAAAGGCATTCTGCTTGGTCATGGCAGACAACAGCTGTTTTGTGTCTTCATTTTCCGTAATAAATTTGGCCATTTCTGCAGAAAATTCATCTGCAAGGCCCATTACAACAAGGAATTCCCTTTGTATCTCAGGGAGCGGATCGATCATAGCTGCTGAAAACATTTCATAAATATCGGAATGATTATCCGGCAGCTCTCCCTGTTCCGCAAAGGCGCATAAATTCAGGTAAACAGCGGAAAACCAGCCTTCACTGGAATGAAGAAGTGACTCGATCTGCCGGTCGCTTAACTGTGTACCGCAAAGATGGGCATAGACAGAAAGTTCTGTATGGTTTAACCGCAGATGATCCACTGTGATCTGATGCAGCTTGCCGCCTAAGCCAACCACTGCACCGCCTGATAAAAAACGGTCCCGGCTGGCCACTACCAGATGAACATTTTCCGGGATCCGCCTTGATAATGTACAGAGGAATTCACTGATCCTTGCATCCGTAAGAAGATGAAAATCGTCAATAAAAATATAATAATCTGTCTCGCCTGCCAGAAGGTGGCTGAGGTCATCTGCAAACAGACCGCCGCTGGCCGGATCCGAAGGGCACTCATATTCCTCAAAAAAGTCAAAACCTGCAAACCGAAAGGCATTCTGCACGCTTTTCCAGAAAATCGGAAGGTTATTGGTATAAATGCTGATGCGGATCACAACCCCATGATCCTTTTTCACCCGCTCATTCAGATACCAGTTTACAGCCGTGGTCTTCCCATAGCCCATAGGAGCTATCACCGTTGTCAGGGTACACCGGGAGATCGGCCGCAGCTTCTCCTGCAAACGCTCTGATATGTAAATGGTGTTCAGATCATTTTTCTTTCTTGGCATTTTCATTTCCCTCCCCCGGTCTTTCTATATCCATTTTACCATATAATATAGGTTTGGGGAAGAATATTGTTTATTCACCAGCAGAACAAATGTTCTTTATTATATCTATACTTTTTATAAAATGCATGGTATACTTTTTATAAATTTTAATTTATGAAGAAAAATAGATACACCTGCAACTGTCGAGTAATTCTCGACTGTTCAAAATGATATGAAAAATTTTAAGCAACTAAGGAGCATTTCATGGATCATTTTAAATTAGTATCTGAATATAAACCCACCGGTGACCAGCCTCAGGCCATCGAGCAGCTGGTAAAGGGCTTTAAAGAGGGAAATCAGTTTGAAACTCTTTTAGGTGTTACCGGTTCCGGTAAGACATTTACCATGGCAAATGTGATCGAGCAGCTAAACCGCCCGACGCTCATCATTGCCCACAATAAAACGCTGGCAGCCCAGCTTTATTCTGAAATGAAGGAATTTTTCCCGGAAAACGCAGTGGAATACTTTGTCTCCTACTACGACTATTATCAGCCGGAAGCCTATGTTCCTTCTACGGACACTTACATTGAAAAGGACTCTTCGATTAACGATGAGATTGATAAGCTGCGTCACTCTGCCACTGCTGCTCTTTCTGAGCGCCGGGATGTGGTGATCGTGGCTTCTGTTTCCTGTATTTATGGTCTGGGAAGTCCCATTGATTATCAGAACATGGTTATTTCCCTGCGGCCGGGTATGGAAAAAGACCGGGATGATGTGATCAAAAAGCTGATCGAGATCCAGTATGACCGCAATGATATGGATTTTAAGCGTGGTACTTTCCGTGTTAAAGGAGATGTGGTCGACATTTTCCCGGCTTACTCGGACAGTGAAGCCTACAGGATCGAGTTTTTCGGTGATGAAGTAGACCGCATTATGGAAATTGATACAGTAACCGGCGAGATCAAAGCCCAGTTAGGCCATGTGGCTATTTTCCCTGCCTCCCACTACGTTGTTCCCAAGGAGAAGATGTTAGAGGCAACAGAGCACATTTTAGAGGAATTAAAAGAACGGGTGGCCTATTTTAAAAGCGAAGACAAGCTTTTAGAGGCACAGCGTATTTCGGAACGCACCAATTTTGATGTGGAAATGATGCGGGAAACCGGGTTCTGCTCTGGTATTGAAAACTATTCCAGACATTTAACCGGTCTGGCACCAGGAGAACCGCCCTGTACACTGATCGATTATTTCCCGGAAGATTTCCTTATTATTGTAGATGAGTCCCATATTACACTGCCCCAGGTCCGTGGCATGTATGCCGGTGACCGCTCCCGTAAGTCTACTCTGGTAAACTACGGTTTCCGCCTGCCCTCTGCCCTTGACAACCGACCTTTAAATTTTGAGGAATTTGAAAGTAAGATCAACCAGATGATGTTTGTGTCTGCTACTCCTTCTGACTATGAAAGAGACCACGAACTGCTCCGTGCAGAGCAGATCATCCGTCCTACCGGACTTTTAGATCCGGAGATCTCTGTGCGGCCTGTAGAAGGACAGATCGATGACCTGATCTCTGAAGTAAACAAAGAAACGTCCGCCCATCACAAAGTCCTTATCACCACTCTTACCAAACGAATGGCAGAAGATCTTACAGATTATATGCGGGAAGCTGGTATCCGGGTCAAATATCTCCACTCAGATATTGATACTTTAGAGCGGGCACAGATCATCCGGGATATGCGTCTGGATGTATTTGACGTCCTGGTGGGTATTAACCTGCTGCGTGAAGGCTTGGATATCCCGGAGATCACACTGGTTGCCATTCTGGATGCAGATAAGGAAGGCTTCCTTCGTTCAGAAACTTCCCTGATCCAGACCATCGGACGTGCCGCCCGAAACTCGGAAGGTCATGTGATCATGTATGCTGACACCATTACTGACTCTATGAGAAAAGCCATTGATGAAACAGAACGCCGCCGCAGGATCCAGCAGAAATACAATGAAGAACACGGAATTACTCCTACTACCATCAAAAAAGCGGTCCGTGATCTGATTGCTATCTCCAAAGCTGTGGAAAATCCTCATGCTGCCGATACCAAAGATCCTGAGTCCATGGACGAAAAGGAATTAAAGAAGCTGGCAAAGGAACTGGAAAAGAAGATGCGCCAGGCTGCTGCAGAGCTGAACTTTGAGGAAGCTGCAAATCTGCGCGACCGTATGATCGAAGTAAAGAAAATGCTGCTTGATATACTATGAAAGTGTTGTCAAGCGACTATGGGCACTGCGTGCTTGCACGCAAGGAACCATAGACATTTGACAACCAAGCCGGTATGAGTAAGCAGGGCGACAGCCCGGATTACGAATGCTGGCGGCAGTTGTGGGAGTGCCAGCGGCACGTAACAACTGACTTACTTTCATATATAGTAAAATACACAGGAGAATATATATTATGGAAACAAAACTTGTCCTTTTAGGAACCGGAACCCCAAATGCCTGCCCCAATGCCAGCGGACCTGCTTCTGCTGTAGTTGTTGGTGACAGAGCCTACCTTGTAGATTTTGGCCCCGGCGTGGTACGTCAGGCTTCCAAAGCTTATTTTAACGGCATTGATGCCCTTCGCCCGGACCGCCTTACCGTGGCTTTTTCCACTCATCTGCATACAGACCACACTGCCGGATACCCGGACCTTATTTTTACTCCATGGGTATTAGAGCGGCCTGTTCCGTTAAAAGTTTTTGGCCCAAAGGGCTTAAAGCACATGACCGAACACATTTTAATGGCCTATGAAACTGATATTGATTTCCGTATCCATGGCTTTGAAAAGGCAAATGAACAGGGCTATCAGGTAGATGTAACAGAAATTGAAGAACCTGGTATTGTTTATAAAGATGACCGTGTCACTGTAGAGGCCTTTCCGGTAAGCCACGGAACCCTGATCAGCTACGGCTATAAATTTGTCACTGCTGACCGCACCATTGTGATCTCCGGAGATACTGCCCCGTTGGACATTGTTGCTGAAAAAGCCGCTGGCTGCGATATCCTTCTCCATGAAGTAGAATACAGTGCCGGTATCGCCTGCAGGGAACCAAAATGGCAGAAATACCACCAGGAGGTCCACACCTTAAGCACGGACCTGGCAAAAGTGGCCCAGAAAGCAAAGCCAAAACTTCTTGTCACTTATCACCGCATCTACCACATGAATATCCAGGATAACCACATCAATCTGGAAGCGGAAATGCGACGCAGGGATGATGCCATCTTAGATGAGATCCGTGCTGCCGGTTATGAGGGAATGACTGTGAATGGACGGGATCTGGAGGTATTTTAATGAAAAAGGCACTGTTTTACGGGATACTTGCTTCATTTTTCTTTGCTTTTACATTTTTACTAAACCGTAGTATGCATCTTGCAGGAGGATACTGGCTATGGTCTGCATGCCTGCGTTATCTTTTTACCTTTCCTATCCTTGCTGCGGTACTGGCAATTTCAGGAAAAAAGCAAAAGACAAGGCCTCTTTCACATACCTGGGCAGAAATAACAAAAGCTCCCGGAGAATGGTTTCTCTGGAGCAGTGTTGGTTTTGTACTGTTTTATGCGCCTTTAACTTTTGGCTCAACTTTCGGTGAATCATGGCTGGCAGCAGCAACCTGGCAGCTGACCATTGTTGCCGGTATTTTATTAACACCTTTATGGGGTAAACCAATACCGATCAGAAACCTCTCCTGGTCCTGCCTGATCCTGGCCGGTGTTTTTCTCCTTCAGGTTCCCAATATGCGGCAAATGAAACTGGAGACAATGGCATTAACACTGATTCCCATTCTCATTGCAGCTTTCTCCTATCCCCTGGGGAACCGGAAAGTCATGAGCCTGGTTTCCAGCGATATCTCTACCCTGGAACGGGTCTATGCCATGACTTTATGTAGCCTTCCTGTTTGGATTTTTCTTTCAATATGGGCTTTTATCACTCACGGACTGCCTGGAAGAGATCAACTGATCCAGTCCTTCTTTGTAGCGCTTTTCTCCGGAACCGCTGCTACTGTCCTGTTCTTTAAAGCCACTGACATGGTAAAACACAACCATAAGTGGCTGGCAGTGATCGAAGCTACTCAGTCCGGAGAAGTGATCTTCACACTCTTAGGCGGTATCCTGTTTTTAAAAGATCCTGTTCCTTCCGCAATCGGACTGGCTGGTATTGCCATTATCGTAGCAGGCATGACCGGAAACAGTTTATGCCAGTAAACAAAAAGCTGACTCTGCTAAAAAACAGGTCAGCTTTTTGCCATTTTTAATTACATTGTATCCATCTTTACTTTATTTATCAGTTTTTTGTATACATGCTCCACAAACCATGGTTCCGTGGACTTTCCCAGTGCTTCTTCCGGAGAAAACCAGGCTACTCCACTGTTCTCGTCTGCTTTTACGGAAACATTCTCTTTCGGATCTGCCTCCAACAGGTATGTTACATTTAAATGCAGATGGCTGGATACATATTTACCCTTTTTTACATGACCATCTACAGTAAGTGATTCCAGGGAAAAGATCTCTTCTGATACAGGATAAACCTTGGAAATACCTGCTTCTTCTTTCACTTCCCGGATGGCAACCGACAACAGATCTGTCTCCCCGTCTGCATGGCCTCCCAGCCAGGACCAGGAATGATAGATGTTATGATACACCATAAGGACTTTGCTCCTGTCTTTGTTTACCACCCAGGCAGAAGCTGTTATATGAGCGATCTTATTTTCCCTTAGAAATGCATCTTTCTCATTTTTAATCCAGTTTAAGATCAGCGGTTTATCCATTTCTTCCTGTTCATTATAGGGCCTGTATTTTTCTATTGCATCTATTAACTGCTGTCTGGTCATTCCGTTCCTCTCCCTGTAACTTCTTATCCTTTTTTCTTTAACTGCACAGCGTACTGCTTATAGCTGCCCCGGCAGCCGCTTCTTCCTTATAAGCAGACAGTACCAATTTGTTTTGAAATAATTCTTCCAGCATTTCACAAAATACAGGATTTTTTCTCACTCCGTTGCCTGAACCGATGAGATTTTTGATCTGGATACCGGTTCCATTTTTGATCGTCCTGTACATCTGATATAATTCATCACCCATACCTTCCAGTATTCCATAGGTGAACGCTTCAGGAGTAAAATTGTCAGACGTTAAACCCTGGATGCTTCCGCTGCTTTTTGGATCTGTTCTTGTGCCGTCAAAGGTTGTCCTGATCTTAAGTTTTCTATCTTCAGAGATCCTGTTGCTCTGTTCTTTTCCTGTTTTTGCAAACTGTTCCATCACCGGATAAAGAAAGCTGTCTTCTCCTGTAGCAGCCTTTACGACCCTTCTGAAAAACTGTTCCAGCAGTGCATAGGACTTTCCGCCGCATAAAGAAGATCCCACCAACAGGTATTTTCCATTCAGAAATGGCCTGGCTTCGATCCCCTTTTCTGCAAAATACTGATCTGAAAGGATCGAGATCTGGCCGCCTGTTCCCATATTGACCAGCAGGGTATTTTCTTCTTTTCCCGCTGCCCCGAGAAAACTGGCCTGATTATCTCCTATGGCAGTAGTTACCTGGCGATTTCTGTAAAGTCCCAGCTTTTCAATCCCTGTACATACTTCAGGAAGCCAGTTTTCCTTTACTCCCATTTTGCTTAATTTTTCTGTTTCAAATTTCATGTTCCGACCATCGAAAAATCCGAAGCCCGCTGCATTGCTTACATGTACCACTGGCTTTTTCCGGCCAGTAAGACACATTCCAAAATAATCCATAATGGTGCAAAAACCAACTGCCCTTTCCGGAATCAGCCCATGTTTTAAATTGCAAATGTGAGTAACCAGTCCATATCCAGATGCTGCCTCCAGATCACATTTTTCTTTGATCTCCTGGACCAGAGAACACTGCCCTTTTTCACAAAGACTTCCTCTGCCATCCTGCCATGTATACAAAGGACTGACACATGTACCCGTCTGATCTATGTATACGATCCCATGCATCTGTCCGGTAAGACCGATCCGCTCTGTCTGCGGGTATTTATCTAAAAGATCATCCAACAGTTTTTCAGCCTTTTTAACGATCGCCCCGGCATCCTGGATCTTTTCCCATTCATTGGCAGTTGGCATAAAGCCGCCATTTTCTATGGTTTTTGCTTCCAGTAATTTTACCGTTTTTTCGTTTTCATACTCTAAAACTGCACCGCTGATGGTCGTTGTCCCAATATCGATCCCTATTATCTGCATCTTCTGTTCCCCATCTGTTTCGTGGTCATAAAAATGTACGGAACACTATTTATTCTACCCAGAACACTCTATTTTCTTTTCTCGGCGCTGCTTTTGGAAGATCGCCATCTGCATAGCCAACTACACAGTGGCCGATGCCTTCCCATTCGCCTTCTACACCCAGGTCCTTTAACAACTGCTTATACTCCGGCAGTTCAAATTCTTCTTTCGCCCTGTGGATCCAGATGTTTCCAAGATCTAAGGCTTTCGCTTCCAGCATCATATTGCCCATTACAAGACTTCCGTCATACACATGGGTCGGACAGTTTTTGTCAGCCAGCACAACAAGGACTGCCGGTGCACCATAAAAAGGATCAAATCCTTTCTCCCAGCCTCCGATCCTGCGGTTCATCTCTGACAGTTTATCCCTAAGTTCCTTATTGGTAACAGCAACAATGATCGCTGCCTGCTTTCCCATACCGCTTGCTGCATACAGACCAGCCTCTATGATCTGGTTTAAATCCTCTTTAGATGGCATATCTGGTTTAAACTTGCGGATGCTGCGGCGTTCTTTCATAACATTCATAATCTCGTTCATAACAATTCCTCCATCATTTCTGATATACTTTCTGTTTTATATAATATTATCTCACAAGACTTTATTTTTTCAATTTATTTATTTGATAAATCATCGATTTTTTCTTTTAATGACTGTATCTCTTCCAAAATAAGCACCGTACATCCCACTACAAGCCCTGCTAAAAGGATAAGACCTCCGTAAATGGGATATAAAAAGGACTCAGCTACACCTCCGCCGACTACATTGGAAAGTAAGTTCCAAAATCCTGCGCCTGGGAAAATCATTAAGGCAAACATTGCAACTATTGCTATTATAACTTTACTCATTGTATATTTCCCTCCTTAAAAGCATCTACTGCCTCTTTTATTCCATCTAAATCCGTTCCACCGCCATAATCCAGCACCACTAACCGCCTTTTATCTTTTAATATCACTTCATCCACTGCCGGTTCTGCCTCATATGCATCCTCTTGAGGATCGTTTCCTTCTTGACCACCGGATCTTATCCCGTCTTTGCGGACCATATACCGGTACCAGGACACTTCCATATCCTCTGGAAGCGCTCCGATCTCCGCCGGAATCTCCTGCCTGGTACAATCCCACAGTTTTGTCATATCCTTGGGATAACATTTGCTGGTTTTGTTGATGATCCAGGGAATAGGACTTGTATACACGGTAACGCCTATAGGTCTGTCAATGCTTTTTCCACTGGGATCACCTTCTTCATAACTTGCCAATATCGTCTGTTTTCTCCCGGTGTCCGGTTCCTCTTCGCTAAAAAAATGCGTTGCAGCCCCATTGCACAATGGAATAAGGATCATACAGGCAACCCCAACTCCAACCAGATAGGTCATCCAGTCATCTCTATTACTTCCACTTCCATTTTCCCTTACCCATTTTCTTACGAAAAGGGCGATCAGTACAATGAGGGTGGAGGAAAGTATAAAGCTGATCAGAGCCTCCATGGAAGAAAGAAATGCCAGCGCTATAACTCCCAGTATCAGGATCCCATCTCCCATAAAAGTATACTTTTTACATTTCAGGGTCCGTTTAAGATCCTGTTCCGTAAGAGGCTCTCCCTTCTTTATGGCCGCCATATTTCCATGACTCCAGCGAAACAGCCGTATATACGTCGCTGCCCAGGAAATGATCATACCTGTCAGCAGCAGAGTCAAAAGAAGCTGCATGGGATCTGCAAACAGTTTCCCTGGATTTTGCAGATACTGATACACAGCCCATATTTCTAATACAACCAAGATAGGATAGAAAAATTTCACCGACCAGTTCCAGGAAAGGGCTTTCTGGATCTGAAACTGTCTCTCTTTCTCCATATCGCCCCTTCGTTTTGCTGCATCATCTGTTGTATAAAATATCTGCCAGTAGATGCTGTTGCACTGAAAAATCCAGCCTGCTTCCTCGCACTGCTCCCGCAACTGCTCTGCTTTCCAGTCATCTGCGCCTATAAGGGAAGAGCTTTCCGGTACCAGAAGGGCGGCATATCTTCGTTTTTCCGGCTGTGCCCTGTAAAATCTCATCACAGCGCCACCAACGCTTTCTAAAAACCAGCCCTGGAGTGCCATTTTCTCCAGATATTGCTCAAATGCATCTGCCTCACACAAATTAAAAGTAAACCAGACCCGTTTCTTTTCCTTCATGTCCCCATCCCCTTTCCGCAAAACAGTCCTGTTTTCTCAATGTTCTATCTATGATCATTATAGATAACGATCCTGTTTTCTGACAAGAAAGAGGAACTTACTATTTTCTTACATATTACATGTGTATCTTAAATCCATTGATCTCCTCGATCAGCTTACTTACGGCTGTGGAATAGGGGATATTTCTTCTCCAGGCGATCACAGTGCTGGTTTTGATCTCAGGATACAGTTTTTTCTGGACCAGAAGGTCCGATCTCCAGTATCTGCCTGCTCCTTCCACGGAAACAGGATATCCAAGCCCATACAATGCCATTACCCCGGCATTGGTCCCAAGATTGCTTGTAAATGCAATATTTAACCGGTTAAAATCCTTTCCAAACCAATTGGCAAGCTCACTTTGGACTGTCAGCCGTTCCGGAAGGATCAAAGGCAGATCTATCAGATCCTCTTTTGTAATATATTCTTTCTCTGCAAGGGGATCATCCGGCTTTATTCCTACGATCCAATGATCACTTCCCTGGATCCGGATGTAATCCAGACCTTCTGTATTCACAGGTTCTAAAAACAGGCCAATATCCACCAGTCCACGGTTCATCATTTCAAAAACAGTATCTGCGGTACCTGTATGCACGGCAAAACGGACCATAGGATACTTTTCTTTATAGATCTTGCATATCCGGGCAAAGATCTCCACAGCCATAAATTCCCCACAGCCTACGGTGATCGTCCCTTCTACGATCCCGTCACTGCCTTTAAATTCACTGGCGATCTTATCTTCCAGATCCACCATTTCCAGCGCACGGCGTTTAAGAAGGATCCCCTCATTGGTAAGAGTGATCCCATGTCCGCCCCGGTCAAAAAGAGTCACTCCCAGTTCTGCCTCCAAAGCAGCCAGCTGCCTGGAAAGTGTAGGCTGGGTAATATGCAGCTGTTTGGCAGCTTTGGTAAAACTTTGTTCCTTTGCCACTGTCAGGAAATAGCGCAATACTCTTAAATCCATATAAACTCCTCTTTTTATTTCTTTTGCCTTCGCCCATTTTTTAATACCTACAATTATATCATTGAATGTTTTCATAAACAATGTTACTCTTGATCAGGCGGATTTTAATACAGGAGGTTTTTATGCAAAACAAAAGACAAGTTATAACAAAGGCATTCAAATGTGCATTTCCTCATACAATACCGATTTTTGCCGGCTTTTGCTTCCTTGGGATGACATATGGTATTTACATGAATGTATCCGGCTTCCGTTTTTGGTATCCCATGTTAATGAGCCTGACTATTTTCGGCGGCAGTCTGGAATTTTTAGCAGTCAGTATGCTGCTTGCGCCATTTGCCCCGGTACAGACATTTATCATGGCATTGATGATCCAGGCACGCCATCTGTTTTACGGAATTGCCATGCTGGACAAGTTTAAAGGAATGGGCTGGAAAAAACCTTACCTGATTTTTGGAATGTGTGATGAAACATTCAGTATCAACTATACAGCGGAGATACCTGCTGATGTTGACCGCAGCTGGTTTTATTTCTTTACCACACTTCTCAACCATTTTTACTGGTTCAGCGGAGCGACCATCGGCGGGCTTGTAGGCAGTTTGCTAAAATTTAACACCGATGGGCTGGATTTTGTCATGACAGCAATGTTTACAGTTATCTTCCTGGAACAATGGCTGAAAGAAAAACACCACATCAGCGAGTGGATCGGCCTTGGGGCAAGTATCGGCTGCCTGCTGATCTTCGGCGCAGATAATTTTCTGATCCCTACCATGATCTGTATTTTAGTTGCCTTAACAATTCTTAGAAAAACCCTGGAACAGAGAAAAGAGGTGGATGCAGCATGACTTTATCACAACAGATCATTACTATTGCTATGTGTGTTCTCGGAACTATGCTGACACGTTTTCTGCCATTTGCAGTCTTCAGTTCCAAACGTCCAACGCCGCCATACATTCAATATTTAGGAAAAGTACTGCCTGGTGCGATTTTTTCCATGCTGGTGGTCTACTGCCTGCGACATGTTTCCTTACTGCAGGGCAGTCATGGATTACCGGAGCTGATCGCAATTCTTCTGACAGTTGGACTTCACCTGTGGAAAAGACAAATGTTGTTGTCTATTGCAGGCGGTACGGTTTGCTATATGCTTCTTATCCAGTTTATCTTTTAAGAAAAACGCGCATATGAAATGCCCCATTTATTTCAGAAATAACCAAGGCCGGAGATCCACAGCGGATTTCCGGCCTTACTTTTTGTTTCTTTTATCGTTTATTTCAGTTTACCATATTCTTCATCAGAAACAGGCTCGCACCACTCATTAGAGCCCTCAACACCAGGTACTTCAACAGCCAGATGGCTGAACCAGCTGTCCGGTGCTGCACCATGCCAGTGCTTTACTTCTGCAGGAATATTGATGCAGTCGCCTGGTTTCATTTCAACGGCTTCTTTTCCCTCTTCCTGATAATATCCACGGCCTGCGACACAGACTAAGATCTGGCCGCCACCGCTCTTTGCGTGATGGATATGCCAGTTGTTGCGGCAGCCTGGCTCAAAAGTTACATTAAAAATACCAACCTGGCTGGTAGATACAGGTTCCAGGAAACTCTTTCCGGAGAAATACTGGGCAAAACCGTCATTTGGCGCACCGATGGGGAATACCATTTCTTTTGCGTGGGCTCTCATTGCCTCATCTTCGTATGGAAGGTCGCCTTCATCATCTGCCCATACTTCCTTTGCCAGATTAAATACAGCCCAGCCCTTTGGCCAGCCTGCATAAAAAGCAACATGGGTGATAACGGCTGCGATCTCTTTCTGGGTTACGCCATGAGCCTTTGCATTCTGTAAATGGAATTTTAAAGAAGAGTCTGTGATACCGGATGCCATTAAAGCTACTACGGTTATGATACTTCTTGTTTTCAGATCAATGTCCTGATTATTCCAGTTTTCTCCGAAAAGGACATCATCATTATAATGTGCAAAATCAGGAGCAAAAGTTCCTAATGCATTTCTTCCTGCTGTCTGAACTACTTTTTTCATCTTTCTGTCTCTCCTTATCTGTATGATAAACTTTTAATTATAAGGACTTTACCCACTTTTCAATTTCCTGCTTGTTGGCTCTGTTTAAAAGCTTTCCTTCTACGATCTCAGCTCCCGGTGCAGATGGCTTTAATTCCTTTACTGTATTGCCAAAACCGCTTCCTCCGGATGTTGCAAAGAGCACGATCTTCTTACCGGAAAAATCATATTTCTCCAGGAATGTATTTACAATGGTAGGTGCCACATACCACCAGGTATGAGTGCAAATCCAACAATCACAGGAAACCTGCTAATTCACACGTTCCATTGTAGATTGAAGTCCCATTCCTGGAAGCGATTTTGGGATTATGATACCTTCGTGGTGTAGTCCAGGGAAATCCACCCTGCACCAGATTTCAGTTTACCCCACTTCGTTGCTCCCTGCCCAGTGCTTTCCTGCACGATGGTATAAACTCCACCGTCACGGATAGCACCCGCCAGTGCGTAGTTCGTACCTGCACCCTTACGGATATTCAGAACCGAAGCTGTAACCTTCACTCTATACGGAGAGAATGCAGGCTTGCTCTCCGCAGGGTACACAGCATTACCCGAACCATCAAACACCTTGTAGCCGGGATTATTGTCTGCACAGGCTTTCGCATTCGCCAGGGAAGAGAATGCACCCTTCTGGGAAGCACTATCAGCCCAGGTCTTGCGGACACGGTAAAGCATGGTGGTTACGGGCTTCTCTTCGGCAGTATTACCACCAAGACGGGCAGTAACCTTTGCCGCCAGGTCACCCATACGGGAATAGAGCCAATCACCAGGGCAAGACTTATTTGCAAACCATCTATGTACCGTCAGAACCATTTCATCAGACTTCGGACTGTACGCCAGAGTCTTGTTCTTGTCACCGAACCAGAGCAGTTTCTTTTTGCCGTTGCGCTTGCAAATGTCCACGCAGAGATTGATGAGGGAAGCGTACACAGCGTCCGTCATAGCGTAAGGATGAGTCTTGTCGGACGCACATTCGATGGTCACGGCACGATAGTCATTCGCAGGACTGGAAGAACACCAGGAGCGGTCTTTCTCTTCTACACAGAGAGAGATTCTGCCGTCATAACCGATACCGTAGTTACAACTTGCCTGCTGGGAAGGACTGGTGAAGCAACCGCAGATACTTTCCGCAGAAAGCTGACCAACTACACAGTGCGGGGTAATACGGTCAATCGCATGATTGCGGGGACTGTTTTTGTTAGGTGAGATTTTGGTGTAGGACACCAGAGAACTGTTACTCATTTTCATTTCCTCCTTGTCATATCGGGTAAGGTCATACTTCTCAATGACAGCCATAAGGTTGTCCACATATTTCAGAGAGGTTGCATACCCGTCAGCTTTGATATTCTCAAGGTACTGTCTGGGGTCAGTCACGCCTTTCAGATTGGAGTAGGTTGAGATATTCGTAAAATCGAAATACCCGATAACACCATCTTCCATGCTTCCAAACTTGCACCATTCCATAGCGGAACTGGTGTAGGTTCCGTCTGGGTTCTGCTCACTGCCTACTTTGTGGTAAACACCCACGCAGGTCTTGCAGCGTCCGTTGCGATACTTCAAGCCAAAGTAGTTATGAGCGTTGACTGCCAGTTCAGACGTACCTTTGTTACTCTCAAGAATTGCCTGGGCGATAATCGGGCTGAACACGCATACATTGTAAGTAGCAGCATATTTCTTAATGTACCCGGCAATACTGTCAATAAACTCCTGGGTAGTCATAGGTCATCACTCCTTTATAGGAGAGAGGGCGAACCCTCTCTCCCGCCTTAGTTTGCGCCGTTGTCAGTATCAGACTTCTTCTTGAGTACTTCAATCGCAGCAGTAATAGCAGGGGGAATATTGATACCCATGAGTCCTGCGTTCTCCACGATGGAGATAGTTTCGTTTGCCACGAATGCAATAACCACAGCGTCACGAATAAAATTAGTACCAGTAATTAAATCCAGGCGGCAGGCAACCAGAACCACCAGAAGGGAAACACCCTTACGGCACAGCCCCTTCCAACCTGCACGGCTTTCAAGCGCACCATTTTCAGTCTTGCCGCTGTTATGGAACACACCTGCGACAATTAGACCTGTAACATAGTCAATCGCCATGAAGATGACCAGAGTTGCCAGAGCAGCGTCCCAACCGCCAAACAGGGAAGCAATAAAGCTACCTGCAACTCCGATTGCTGTACAAATCCATTCTTTCATAATCTTAGCCCTCCTTGCTGTAATCCTCCCCGGTGATTTCCTTATACTCTTCCGGGGTAATCCACTTGCCTACTGCGTTCCACACCATCTTTTCAGACCAAATGCCCATCTTGTAGAACTTCTTGACCTTCTCAAAATTCTTGCTATGTGCCATGATTTACACCTCCATATCCACGCCAGTCATCATTGCCATGTACTCAAGTTTGCCCATGAGTTCGGCATAACGCATTTCCTGCTCAGTTTTTTCACGGAAGCAGAGATACCAACCGTCAGCATACTGAACCTGCTGAATCAGTTCAGCATTGTGCATGACCATCTGAGTGCCACCGTCCACAATCGTAAGAGTGGACAGATTGTCCTCAAATACGGACACATCAACCTCAGTCTGACTGACATAGTTGTTACCATTCTGCTTGAAGCCCTTGAGTTCCGTGCCGTCAGCTAAAATCAGTTTTACCATAGTAGTGTTCCTCCTTTAATTTCTTGCAAAGGTCTAACATATTTGACCTCTGTAGCTTGCTCATGTAGTGGCAGTGACCATTGAACCATGACCTAAACCAGTCATCGAAATCCTTCTCTGAGAGAATGGGTACCAGTTTCTTAGCCTTTCTTCTCATACCTGTAAGCCGCTTCGGATGAATCTTGTGAATCACCCGCCCGGTATCGGTAAGCGAATACTGAATCTGTAGAAACCTCCACATTTCAGACAGTTTGCATATTCTGGTTTTCCGAATGTTCACGGTAATACCCAGGTCTTGTGCGATTTCCACAATCTCTGTAAGCAGCCCTTTCAGAAACTCCTTATCTTTGTGAATCACATAACTGTCATCCATGTATCTGCCATAAAATTTCACGCCTTTTACAATCTTTATGTAGTTGTCAATCGGTATGGGATAAGCAATCCCTGCGTCCTGTGCTACCTGGTCACCTATGTTCAAGTGTTTTCGCAAGAACTTCTTCCCGGTCAGCAGGCTCTTATCAACCTTTTCGTGTTCCAGTGAGTTGAATACATCGTCCATAGCGGACTCATATTCTTCATCACTCATGTAGGACACATCCACCTTCTCATTGTCTACAATCTTTTCCAGGAACCAGAGTGCTGTATCGTCATCAACGTACTTTTCAAACAACTCCATGAGTTTGTCATGTCGAATGTTGTCATAGTACTTTGAGAAATCCATCAGCAAGATATAACCATTGTTACTCTGATTCTCCCGGAAGAACCTGTGCAGGTGCGCTTCCAACCTGCGGCGGGTAAAGTCAATTCCTTTACCTTTCTGGCTTGCGCCATTATCGTAGATGAGGTGGTCTTTAATTGCGGGAGTCAAGACTTCATCACATAAAGAATGTTTGGCAATTCTATCCCGTATCTGTTCGCCCGTAATAAAGCGGGTCTTACCCCGTTCATTCAGAGGGAAACTACTACAGGGTTGAAATTCGTAGGTATGTTCTTTCAACTCTCTTTGCATTTTGGACAAATCCAGAAGGTATGCCATTTCATACAGCTGAACCTGCGGTTTCCAATCACTCCCACTCTTTGCTCTAAGATAAGCGTCATACAACGCATTGCCGTCATATATTTCACGTTGACAACTACAATTCTCGTAAGAAGTAGTATCGTGTTTGGTATTTACCATCATAGGAAGGACAATCTCTCCTTTCTCTTACTCCGAAACGCTCAAGTGGCTATTTAATCGGAGTATCGAAATCGGGGCGAACGCCATTAGAGTTAGAAGCGTTGTTATTGTTCGCATTCCCGTTGTTGTTCACATTAGCGAAGTTAGCGGCGGTTGCAGAGATTGCCCCTTTGAACTTGTTATCAGATTTACGCCAACCTTTGATAAGGTCTATTTCTCTTTGAATATCCTCACCGAACCTCAAGAAAGAATTGACATCCACTGGGAGAGTTTCTATTGCATACTGTAGTTCCTGTACCAGTCGATAACACTGACCGATTGCCAGGTCTTGATGAACACGCCGCTCCACCAACTCTTCATAATAGGTGGGATAAATACTGTTCGCAGTGTAGACGTGTTCACCGATAGACCTCAGACAATCGACTACAGCTTTCCGCTCATCCTCAATAAACCAGGTGTCAAAGGCTTCCTGCTGTTTGCGGAAATGGTCATAAATCTCTTTCTCAACGTCAGTAAGTTCTTCGTAGCTTCGCCCACTGAATTTCTTCTCAAGGCGTTGTGCTGCCTTTCGTTTGCTGTAGCCGAAGTCACGGAGCAGCAAATCAGTAACCTCTTTCCTAACTTTGTTGAGATGATGGAACACCTCAAACTGAGAGGGTTTCCGTTTGCTTTTCAATACTGACATTTCATTAGTTCCTTTCTACTGCACCCCACAAGGGGGTGCAGATTTTCGATTAACAGATACAGAAAGCGGGGCGAACGCCAAGAGAGGAAGAAGCGTAGGTACCGGTCGCACTCCCGTAGTGGTGCACAAGAGCGAAGCTAGCGGCGGTGACCACATCTCTCAGCCAGTAATCATATCGTGTAACAATCGCAGCCGGGTTGAGGGCGAACAATGGAAGCTGAGATTTTTCCACGGTATAATTGTGCATTGCGCTCCACGGGTCTTTCTGACCGTCACCCATAGGAGAATGAACAGGACAGCCATAAACCATGCGTTCTGTCATAAGTTCAACTTCGCTATCAAACCATGCGCCGCCAGAAGGTGCGCCGTTAGATACAGCATTCGTCAGATAAACACGATGACTAAGAACATGACCGCTGAACGCAGACTTGATTTTAGTCTTAGCCGCATTCAGATTTGCCTTGTACATAGCCGAACCGACATAACCGCCCGTAGTGACATTGGTGGTATTCATCTGAGCAGAACCCATGTTCTCATCGGGTACAATCACCACATGGTGCTTCGTAGTATCGGTATCGCCGTTATGCAGGTAATAGTCAAAGCCTGCAATACGGTAAGTCACTCCGCTGATAACCCAGTAGTCACCAACATACAGACCTGCAAACGTACCATCGGAAATCGCCTTGTACTGTTCTGCCGTAACAGAAGTACCCAGGTTCTTACCACGATAGATACTGTTATGTGCGCCTGCACCATCAGCCAGTACATTTCTGACTGAATCAATGTCAGTCTGCAAACCCTTATGAAGATTCTTCACGGTAATGACCTTTACGCCGTTACCATCGTGAATCAACATCTGCTCAGTACCCGTAACGGACAGAATCGCTTCCAGGTCTGCAAACTTTTTCGTCTGAACACTAATAGTTGCCATCTTTTATTCCTCCTTGTATTTCCAATCTGCCAGAATCGCATAGTCCAGGTCATCCACAATCAGAGTGATTGCTTCATCATCTGTAGCAAGCGGAGCAGAGAAGTCATTCTGCATTGTCATCTGCTCAAGCAGAGTCAAACGCTCATCCAGTTCAGTACACTGATTTTGCAGGTTGCCCGCAGCGTCCTTACTCAACTGGTCTTTCATAGCCTGGAACCAGGCATTGTAAATTTGCTGCTGCTGACTCTCAAAAGCCGCCATACTTACCTTGTATTCCTGTTCCAGATTATCCGTATAGTTATCAAACTCCGTTGCTTTGGAATCAGCTTCCTGCTCAAACAAAGTTTTCTGCTCTGCAAAATAATTCTGGAATGCGGTATACAGGTCAGTGCCATTCTCAACCATGCTCATAATGGTGTTGAGGGCTTCGTTCATGCGGTTAGCGTCTTTTGCCCCGAAGAAAGATTTCTCTTTCCCGGTATAAGCCGTAATGTCCTGGAAGGATACCGAACCATCCTCATTGTTAATCTGGTTGTATCTCTTCAAACCCGCCCACACAGCGTCCGTATAGTCAACAGGTAAAAGTTTCCATGCCATTTACAAGTCCCCTCCCTTCATTCCGAAATTCCATGTAAACATCCTCCTTCCTTCACTCTCATTCGTGAGTCTGTCATACAGGTCTAAGGTTGCACCCTCCAAACGATTCAGTTCATTGAAATCCATCGTAGTGCCGTTATCGTTATAAACGGGTGCAGACCCGTAAGACATTCTGAGAGTGTTGGCATTGAGGGTTTCCAGATTTTCTTCAAGCTGATTGATTTCATCAGCGTAAAAGTAATCACCTGGTACTCTGTCATCACCCAGGCTTACAAGGGAGAACTCCTTGTACAGCTTGATTGCCATATCCCGGAGGAACGTCAGATTGTTCTTGATACGGTTGAAATCCGAAGCATTGAATCTGTCACCCGTGTAAACACCTTCTGAATTTGTACTTCCGTGCCAATCTGTTTTAGGTGTTTGCCATGCCATCTTCCGTCACCTCCTAACTGGACACACGTCTTGCGGTTACCTTGCCGCTGAACGCCTGGTCAAAGTTGATTGTGTGCCGATAGATATTTACCTTCATTCCGTCATGGAACTCATTCTCCTGGTACACAATATCGTTTGCGTCAATTTCCGGGTTACCTCTGGTATCGTACTCATACTCAATACCTGCGGTATAATAGTCACCAATCCATTCAGCCAGTTCCGTAGCAATCGCCATATCACTGATAAGCGGGTTCGCCCATTTTACAGACTTACCTCTGCTGTTCAGTGACTTCGTGGCATATCGCTCCACGATTTTGTACCGATAGCCCAGAATTTCCAGACGGAAGGTTCCTGTCTTAGAGAACTTGACTGTCACATAGTAGTTACCCCATGCAGTGATACTCACACCACTGGCACTTTCGTCCAGTGTTGCCCGGAAGTTGTAGGACGGTTCACCCACATAAAAGGTTTCCACATCACCCGACTTCACGGTAATATCCTCACTGACAAGACTCTCTTCGGCATTACCCGGCTGATAACTGTAGCAAGGTACGATGACCTCTTTGACCAACTCCTGCTTAATGGCTTTCGGGGAAGAAGTCATGTCCTGCCGCTCCATAGTGAAGTCAGTCACATCACCGAAAGCGAAGTTGTTAAGCACAATACGGTTGTACGGCTCTGCCGTTCCCGTGAACTCAATCTTCATGGTGTCGAAATCATCAAAGTCCCGAAGAATCACCAGAGTCTTTGTAATCTCTTCTTCCACCTCATACTCAGTAACCAGTTCGTTATTGTTGTAGGTACGAATGACCATTCCCGAAGGAAGGGCATTACCGAACACGAACTTCACACCGTAGTACATACAGGCGGCTTCCTGCACGATAGTTACCATAGGGTTTGTGGTAAACTTACCGTCAGCGTCAGACTGCTGTTCTGAGATAAAACCTGTGTTCAGCGTCCTCTTACTTGCCGCCCGTGGCAGGAAGAACATTGTCCCGTCTGCCGTGGTGTAGTTACTTGCCAGTGTTGCATACTCATCTTTGGTGTCATCCGTCAGAATCTTCGCAACGTGGGAGTAATCGGTTTCACCATTACTGCTTGCCGCAGCTTCCGGGACGAAAAATGATTTAATCTGAATCGTACCGACTCTGGACTGTGACAGAACACAGCGGCAGGCATTGGCTATAATCTGCAATGCTTCCTTACAAGAAACACGGGGGATGGGGTTCTTCGTATACAGCTTTTTGAGTCGGGGGTCAACATAGTAGTCTTTCTCCCCGGCAGCTTTCAGAACCTCAATCGCCAGGTCATAATAGCTTTTGCCGTTCGGAGCATACAATCCTTTGTAATACTCCGTATCCATGTTACGGAACACGTCCTGGCAACGGATTGTTGCCGTGTAGTCATCGGACTCCCACTCAGAACAGAGCAGGTGATTTCCTCTGACCCATTCGATTTCATCAGAGTTCGGAAGCTGATACCCGTAGTAAATGTCCATCTCCTGTCCCGTTTCCAGGAAGTTGATAGCCGACTTCGGGTTGTCCACGTTGAAATACTTGTCATAGTTTTTCAGCGTTACTGAGAAATCAATCTGAGGAATGTCAGCACCAATCGGACTGACATAACTCTCAAGTGAAGAACTCATAACAGAATCGTTGTAGTACACCAGTCCGTAACCGAAACGGAAGGAGTAAATACGCAACCTGCTTCGGAAGTTCTTCATTTTATGAATCACCAGAGTCAGTGTGGTTACATTCTCAAGCACTTCCTCTGTAGTAAAAACAGCTTTGTCATTATCCCGGAACTCAACCTTTTGCCCGGTATTAGTGACAAAATCGAAATCAGTAGGATAATTCTCACCGAAGTTAATCGTGATACCTCTGAAATCAGTCGGAGCCGCATGAAGATTTATGGTCACTTCATACAGTCCGTCTGATACCAGATTCTTTCCTACCAACCCTGTGTTGTAGAACATTGCTCCCGGCTTGTTCCGTGGGAGAAAATACATAGAACCGTCAACCCTGGTAAAGTTCTCTTCCAGAGTGGCATATACCACATCGTCAGTTCCCTCATTAAACAGGTTGTCCGGGTTAGAGAAGTAGGCAAACTCTCCGCTGTCTACTCTGGCTTTCGCCTGCGCTTCCTGGTTGACAACTCCGAAAGAAATCATTATGTATGCTCTCTCACGGAGGGAGTCTTTCATGCTTGCCTTATACTCTTTGGATACCTTTTGCATAAAATCACTCTCCTACGTCAATCAGATTCACCTTGCAATTCCTGTAGTGTGTCGGGTGACCGTCCTCATCCACCCAGTACGGTTCAGCCGTTCGGTTACCGCAGTACATTTTGATGGTCTTAGGTGCATTGCTTACAGGGTCAATAAAAGTTACATTTACAAAGAAGTTATCAAGGATACTCAGTATCTTTGACCACTGTTCGGCAGTGAGCCATGACCATTCCAGATTGTCAATCTTGTATTGGTCACGTCCGATACGCTGACCCACCACCGTACCGTTTGCGTTACGCCCGGAATCTACAAGAGTGGTCACCGTAGGGGTGACACCTCTCTTGCAGGGAGGTAACGCATAACCGTTGATTGCCAGATAAGCCATTACACATTACCTCCTTATCCCGTAAAGCTATAGCCATTGGCTTTCTTCTGAGTGGTCACAGCGTCAGTCACCACACGGTTACCAACCTGCACCACGGTTTTCTCTTTCTTATCAGCCTGCCTACGCATATCATCAGCCATCTGAACCATGGTCGGTTCAACGTACTCATGGTAGAAATCTTCCATGGCTTCACGGAAGCCCGTTGCGGAAATCTCCGTGCTGCTCTGTACGTTAGAAGAAATAGACCGGGAGAATGCGGCAGAGTCATAATATTTCAGAGCAGAAGTATCAACTGCCAGTGCCATTGTCGGACTGAAATTCGTGAAGGAATCAGCCCATGTGCCGACTACAGACTTCGTACTCTTACCCACCTGGGCAATCGCATTGTTGAAACCTGCAACGGCAAAACCGCCAATCTCATAAAAGACCTTAGACGGGGAGTTTACGTCCAACTTGTCCTTGAACCAGGAAATGATTGAACTGCCCCAGGAAGAGATTGTGCTTTTGCAAGTGTGGTACAATTCACCGATACCGTTCTTAAAACCACTCACTACATTAGAAGCTACATCGTAGAAACCGTTGTAGGAGCAATATGCTGTGAACCAACTCTTCACGCTGCTACCGAAGGTACTCATGTTACCCTGTGCCGCAGTGTAGTACCCACCGATTCTGTTCTTGAATCCATCAACCACACTGGTTGCGAAGCCAGAGAATGCAGAAGCGGAAGCGATACCAGAGAACCAGTTCTTCACATTGCTTGCCCAGGTGGTCATATTGCTCTTCGTATTCACATACGCAGAACCAATCTTATCCTTGAACCCGGTCACCACATTATTCGCAAAGGTCTGGAAGTTTGTAGAGTTCACACCGCCGAAGCCGCTGTTCGTAAACCACTCCTTCACATTTGTAGCCCAGGTAACCATGTTGGACTTCGTGGTGGTATAGGTGGAACCTACCTTTGTACGGAAGCCCTCAATGACATTCCCGGCAAACGTCTGGAAGTTCGTATAGTTTACGCCACCGAAGGAACTATTGGTGAACCATTCTTTAACCTTACTTGCCCAGGTGGTCACGTTCGCTTTGGTATTGGTATAGGCACTACCGACTTTGGTTCGGAAACCTTCAATCGTGTTGTTCGCAAAAGTACTGAAAGTATCGCTGTTCACTCCACCAAAAGAGTTGTTGCTGAACCAGTCTTTCACTTTGCCTGCCCAGGTGGTCACGTTAGACTTAACCGTGGTATAAGTACCACCAACCTTGTCTTTGAAGCTGCTTACGATATTGCCGCCAATTTCCTTGAAATGCTCAACAATACCCTTGCCGTCCTCACCCTTCGTGAACCACTCAATGACCTTGCCTGCCCATTCCTTAACCTTGCCTGCAATCTCACTGAACTTATTAAGTCCCTGTAAGAAACCTTCGACAACATAACCGCCCATCTCCTTCATTACTGTAGAAGGAGAGTGAATACCGAAGCACTCTTTGAATCCGTCAATGAACGGGTCAAATACGTTCTCCTTAATCCACTTGCCGATATTCTTAATGCCGTCCCAGATACCCTCAAGCAGACCCGCTACCCAGTCAAGACCGCACTTCTTCGTGCCGTCATCATTGGTAAGATATTTCTGGAAATACCCGGTAATGTCCTCCCAGATACCCTGCACGAAACCTTCGATAAAGCTAACCGCAGCCGCCAGAGCCGAACCAAGTAACTTAAAGAAACTCTGTGCCACACCTGCAAAGTCAATGCCCTTAATACAAGCCTTGAGATTCTTCCACAGGTCTTTACCCATCTTGTTCCAGTTATAGCTTGCAATCCACTCCTGGGCTTCATTGAATGCACCCTTCAAGAAATCGCCAATGCTCTTTCCCACAAGGCTCCAATTCAAACCGCCAAGCAAGCCAATCATAAAATCAAGGGCTACCGTAACACCACGAACCAGAAGTCTGCCCAGGTATGTGAAGTCAATTTCCTCCATTGCGCCATTCAGCAGTTCTGCTATATGGTTACCCAGGTTCTTGAAGTCCGCTGTCTTTAGGAACCAGTATGCTGTCTGTATTACACCGTTCAGTCCGTATCCAATCTTGTGACCGATACCAGACCAATCAATGCTATCCACAATCTCATTGAACTTTTCACCCAGTAGAGTACCCAGACTCTTCCAGTCACCTGCGTCCAGTGCTGCTTTCAGCTTGTCAGTAAATTCGGAAATGCTACTATCAATCGGCACGGTTTCAAACATATCACCATAGTTCTTGCCACCAGAGCCGCTCCCACTATTGTTCTTACTGATAATGTTCAATTCATCAATGCCAACCGTAGCGTCCTTAATATCCTTCGCTGCTTTCTTCGCAGACTTACCCGCACCAGAGATAGAATCGCCATAGGAAGCTGCCGCTTTCTTCGCTTTCGTGAAGGTAGTTGCACCAGACAGACGGGCGAAAAACTGATTGACAATATTCAGCAGTGCTGCAAACTTATCAATCAGAGCGTCCACCGCAGGAGCAATCATATTGATGAGCGGAGCCACCATAGCACCCATACTGTTATTGAGGTACTGAAAACTGGTTGCCAAACTGTCCATGCTTCCCTTGAACGTACCGCCCATGAGGGAACTGTACATATACAAATTCTGAATGCCTTCCTTCATTGCTGCTGTAAGCTGTGAGAAGAAGAATCGAATTGCACGGTACATTGCAATACGCTTTAAGGAAGAGAACAACTGACCCATACCCGAAGTTGTTTGCTTCACCTTGCTACTCAGTTTGGAGCCGATAGTGCTTCCCAGTTTCTTACAGGCATTCACTGCTGATTTTGCCGCAGTGCTTACCCCCTTCAAGGCAGCTTGAAATGCTTTCAGAGCAACACCGCCTACAGCAGAGAATGCTCTTGAGAACACGCCACCTACACCTTGCAGAACACCAAGGAATCCCCTGGTCTGCGTAGCGGCAGCGGTTATCTGGGAAGTATACTGGGTAATACCAGAGGTTGCCGCCGTAGCTGCCGCACCTGCGCTTGTAGCACCCGCAGGGTCAGCAGGAGCCGCAGTCCCAGTAGGCGTTGCCGTCTGGTTACCAGTAATGTTTCTCATATTCGGAATCTGAATGCCCTGCATATTCTGTAGAGCAGTGCTGAGTGCTTCAACCTTTTCCACACCAGACCAGTCCAGACTATCCAGAGAAGTACCGATTTCAGTTATTCTCTTAGAGATTGTGGAGGAAATCTTGACATTGCTCAGAGAGTTAAGGCTTTTTGTCAAATCTTCAATCTTCTCAATCCCGGACATACTCAGCTTTGCATTGCTGATTGCGTCCAGTTTCTTGCTGATATTGTTCAGACCTGCACCGCCTTTGGTTGCTGCTTTCAGCTTATTGAAGCTGTTAATCAGAGCGTCCACACCTTTAGCGGCATTTTCAGACTTCGCTTCAATTTGAAACTCAAGACCTTCAATCTCAACTGCCATGATTTATTCCTCCTTCCGTTTGAATTTTGAATTAACCCCTGCCATTATCTGCTTCATGGCTTCCTTACCTGCATTCAGCTTCTTGTGATTCTCTTCCTCTTGCTGCTGTCTATGACGTGCTTCGGTAAGAGGAATAGGAGCCTGTCTATAAGGAATAGGCTTGTGCTTTTTGCTCATAGCGTTGAGTACTGGGGAAGCGTCAACCAACGCTTCATAGAAATACAGACCTTGTAGCCAAAGGGCTTCATTCTGCCGTTCTTTGACCTTTTCATCCATATCCCTGTAGTATCGTGCCATCTCACAATCGCCATCCCAGTAATCGTGATAGCCCATACCCAGACTCATGTAATAACCGCAGAGTTTTTCAAAAGTTTCCCCGTAACGATAAACAACGGGCAAGCGGCGGTTGCCGCCGCCCGTTGCAGCCTGGGAGTCTGAACCCGTTACCAGTTCGCTTCCCAACTCACGTTTTTTACCGCTTTCTCATCGGGTTCCTCCATCAGAGTCACAATCGGGTCATTGTACATCTCTGCCAACTTGCCAATCAGTTCATCCTTATGGGGCATACCCGCATAAATCTTGTCAATCACATCCTGCTTCACGAAACGATGGTGCGCCTTGAATGCACCTGCAAAAAGAGCAGGAAGCAGAGTCATAGGCTTACGGTCAATGTCCTGTGCGACAAAGCCCTCATCCTCCATCTGCTTGACAGTACGCCTGGTAAACTCAAGCGTGTATTCCTTATCTTCATAGGTAAAAACAATCTGTTTAGCCATTGCTCAACTCTCCTTTAATTCTCAAAATTAAATGCAATCTTACTCTTCGTCCTCAGTGATAGGAGTGGACGGGGCAATCGTAATCGCCATACCACGAACCTCATTCACGCCGCCGCCAGTAACGTAGACGGACAGTTCGCCTGCAAACTTGAACTTACCCTCAGAACCCGTAGGAGTCGGGGAACTTGCAGTCTCAGTGCCACCGAACCATACTGCGTATTCCTCGTTCTTGCCCTCAAGGGCTTTCAGAGCCTTATACTCAGTGTGGTCATAGTTGGCATTAAAGGTCATGCCGTCATTACTCTGGACACCATTCACATAGGTCTGCATTTTGTCAGACAGAGTGGTGGTTTCAAGCAGTTCCGGGTCACCGCCCAGGTCGGGGAACTCAGTAATGTCAAGCAGCTTCTCCCATGCCGTTTCCTTCTTGTGCATGAGGAAAGTCATATACGTACTTGTAGCCATTTCACTTACCTCCTGTAAAAGTGTTTTCCATCGGTTGCCACACGGAAGCGGGCTGTAATCCGATAGATTGTTGCGTCCTCCATGTTCGGAACCGGGGTCATAACCGTGCGCCTAAAATTCATGGAGTACAATGCGTCATTGATTTCTTTGATAATCTTCTTACATTCTGTTTTCTTACCCTCTGCCTTGTTGGAGTAGACATTGATTTCAAACATGGCAATAACCATGTTCTCTTTCATGCTGCTGTCCTGCCACTCCGTAGGGATATAGCAGTCACTCTGGGTAATACTCACATGAGGAAAAGAAGAAGGTGATTTCACATATTCACTGGCAATATCAATCTTAGGAAATTTCTCTCTCAAGATTTTTGCAAGCCTTGTATAGACTTCGTTTTCGCAGTCAATCATGTGTAACACCTCCTTGCTATCTCTGCAAATTTCTCTTCCAACTCTCTGACTGTTTCGTACATACTCATGTTTGCAGGGTTACCGTAGGTATGAACTTCACCTGCGTGTTTTCCCGTGGTAATAACTTCACCGTTAGAACCGGGGTCACCAGTGTATCGCCATCCCTTTTCAAGCCGTCCCAGTTTATAACCGTAGCCACCACGGGTGAAACCGTTCTTACCTGCTTCCGGGTGATTGTCTGGGTACTTGACACCTGTACCAAACTCAATAAAGAGGACTGAACTTCCTACAGCTACCACGGCTACTTTGTTGGTATCCCTGCTCTCTACAGATACGCTCACATCATTCGTACCGTCATAGACGGCTGTTTGGAACTTTACTGTAGCTACCTGGACTCCCTCTTCGCCAAGGGCTTGTATGAATTTTTCAGTACACTCTTTCAACCACGTCTTGTAGTTCTTGAGTTCTTTAATGGCATTGTCAATGCTCTTTTCAGATAACGTAACTTTGATAACACGCTTGCTCACGATACGGTCACCTTGCTAATAGCATAAGAGATACTGTTAAGGGACTTTGCAACACGCCGTACCCTATAGTCACAGAGAGGATTGCCGTCATTTCCGAACTCTGGCTCCTTATCCACAAAGAGCAGGGTGTTTTCATCAATGGGGCAATTTGTATCATCAGTAATGAGTACCTTGTCATAGGACTCTAAGTTACCGAACATATTCACCTGGGCATATCCAGTCGCAGGCGAAACACTGCATTGCAGTTCAACAGGGCTTTCATAGCCCACCTGGTATTCACCAGTTTCATTCCCGTCATCATCCAGAAGTGGCTCCCTGCCTTTGTACAGGCAGTAATGCACGGGCTTGAGATTGCGCTTCATCAGCTTCATAGAATCACCCCCGCCATAGGAAGGATTCGCCGCAGTAGGGTAGGGGGAATGTCACCATCTTCATAAGAACGGGAAACGCCGTTTTCGCTGTGTGCTGTTTCACCCTCTGCCCCACGCTTATTCAGCATATAGGCGGCAATCTCAACATGAACCGTGTCATATTTTGCAGGAACCGTATCGGCTTCGCTATACGGGTATGCCCTGGCAAGCACTACACCCTTCGCCAGAATAAGATAGGTGGACAACACTTCGTCATCCGTTTCCTCTGTCATGCGTTTCAGCATTGTCAGTTTCTCTTCATCGGTCATCTTGTCCACCCTCCTTTCTCAACTTAGCCAGTAGTCTTGCCAATGTCTGCGGCATTTGCCACATAAACAGAACGGCTGTAAGCAGGCTTCTCAAAGGTAGTAGAGATACCAGTGAACTTGCCGTGATACCATTCGGGACCGTGGTCAAGACCAATCTGACCGAACAGCTGATACTTCTCACCTGCACCAGTCTTTGCAAGCGGCTCCAGGAAGAAGTTACCCTTGCCCGGAACAGGCTGATATACAGGTGCAAGCACGTCCAGGTTCAGAAGCATTGCAGTACCCGCAGGCAGGCACTCACCCAGATACAGGTAAACAACACCGATAGGAGTCACCACACTGGAAAGAGCGATACCGTTAATCTCACGGGCAGCGGGTACAACGGTAAGACCGTTCTGAACTGCGTCTGCATTGACCTGGAACAGAGTCACAGCGTCACACCACAGCACCAGACCATCAGTCGGGGCATTTGCGCCATAAATCTTCTTAACCATGTCAGCAATGTCCCACAGACCCAGGGGCTTCTTAGCCATCGCCATAGTGTTGGAACTGATAGCGTTTACCAGACCACGGGTCTTGTTCACTTCGTCATCCGTAGTTGCCTTGTTGTAGACACCGTTGATAAAGGTGTACTCAATATCACGGTTGACCTTCTGGATTTTTGCAGCAACCTGGAAATCCAGTTCACTGACAGGGTTGCCCTGCTGCTGTGCCACATTGATACCGCTCAGAGTACCCATGTTGCTCTGCTTACCATAAGAGATACCAACAGACTCCTGGAAAATCTGAGTCACATTAGTTTTCTGCTCACGCTTCACAACAGTAGCGTCCGGGGCAGTCAGAGAAGCGTTCTCGCTGATTGCAGGCTGAGAACCTGCACCGCCCGCAGTGTATTCCTGGCCAGTCACGAACTCAACGTGATTGGTAGTCTTTGCCTTAGAACCGATAATGGAACTAAGAGGGGTTCGGGTATTGCCCTTGTTGAAGAGCATACCGCTGTAATTCAGTACTTCAAAACTGGTTGCAAACGTATCTGCCATTGTCTTTTACCTCCAAAATTATTCTTTCATCTGATTGGCTTCATCCTGCGCTTTCAGACGTGTATAGTAGGCAACTGCGGTAAGATTGCCGCTTGCCTGGGCTTCTTCGATTTTCTTTGCGTAATCCATGCCGCCCGTACCTTCGGAACCCGCAGCAGGTCTGGGGGTTTTCTTCATCTGTTCAGCACGAATTGCCTTTTCACGGGACTCATTGAACGTAGCCTGGTTCTTCATAACCGTGTCCATATCGCCGTCAACCATTGCGATTGCAGTACTGTCAGCAAGTTTCTCATCGTAGCCCATAGCTACCAGTTTGGTCTTTTTGTCTGCCAGAGCGATAGAACGCTTCAAATCGGTATTCTCCTGGGTCAGCTTGTCCATGGTTGCTTTCTGTTCAGCGGCAGCGGCTTCATCGGCAGTCTGCTTACCTCTTAACTGCTTCTTGTAATCAGCCGCTTCGGAATTGGCTTTAGAAAGCTGTGCTTTCAGACGATTGATTTCAGCGTCATTATTCTGACCTGCACCCGCAACCTGTAAAGCCGTAGAAATCTCTTCCTCAGTCATACCTTCCTTGTAGGAATCTCCAAGCAAATCACTTAAATAACTCATAATAAAGTCCTCCTTGCGTTTTAAGGTGTTCCCTCACCATGTTCTTCTGTTTTATCCTCTTGTCTGAGTGTGCGTTTTAAGGTGTTCCCTCACCATACAAGCAGGTCAATCCTGCGAAGTATCAGTTTCAAGTTTCAGTACACAGCGGCAGTTCACATTGTTCTCTGCCTTAGTGAACTCACCCGGTCTGGAAGCATGGTCACCATCAAAGGTATAAAACTCTTCATCCAGAGCCACGCTTACACCTTCCAGGTATTTATGAGTATCCCGAACGGCTTCATCCCGGACAGTCACCCATTTCTTTGAGACTCCCAGTCCTCTTGTGGACTGGAACTCATAGGCTCCATCCTCTTCCGCTGCATTGAATACCCGGTGATATTCAGATTCAACTAACGTCTGTAAGCCAGACAAATCCCCGGCTATCACATGGTCAGCGATTCTGTCCTCAAAGGTTTTACCGTCTATCACCTCATAAATGGCTTCCTCCATGGAATCCACGTCTACGGTCAAATCGTAGGCAAGCATATCCGCCGTGGCTGTAATGCCCTGCTGATAAGCCCGGATGAGCAGTGATAAAATGTCATCCGCAATCTGAGCAACCTTTGAGGTCATATCCTTCCCAGAAGCGGAGTAATAACTGGTGGAAGTCAGAATGTTGAGTTCATCAAACGCAGCAATATAAGCTGAAAATGTATTATTCATAGGCAAAATAAAAAGGGACTATGAGTTTGTCACTCACAGTCCCATTGGACTCACCAGAACCCCTGTCCTGGTGTTACTCTTTCATTCTCATCTTGCGTTTGATTTCAACAATCGTAACCTTGCCCTGCTCAATCAGCACTTCCACTCTGCTGCCGTGCTTGAGCAGCGTTTCCACCTGCTGTACCATTTCCTTTGTCAGTGTTGGAGTCATCGGTTTCATCCTCCTTTTCCGTATTCTGCTTTTCAAGCGAATTTTGAGTTCCCAACTGCTGTTCAAGCAATTCTATTACTCGTTTCGTCCGCTCAAACCACTTCTGTGCTTCCTTTGAACCGTTAAGCCATTGTTGTGCTTCCTTTAGCTGTTTTTCCTGTTCCTCTTCATATTCCGCACTTAATGTGTATGCCAGGTCAGAATCAACAAACAGTCCGCAATGCTCAAAAGCAAGCCGTGGATGAATCTTACTGTTCTTCAACATAAGGTCAAGCACCTGGGCTTTTTGCAGAATGTTTTCGTAATTTCTTCGGGTAAAGCGAATTTCAATATTGCAAACCTTCAAGTCCATGCCTTTCAGAGTTTTGCAGATATTCAGAATCAGCTTGAGGAAAATCCTCTCACTCTTCTTGAACATCAATTCGCTGTCCTTTGCTCTCGCTTCCGCAGCAGACCAACCATCTCTCATTATGACCGCAGACCCGGTATCACTTGTGGAAGAACCACCGTTGCGGTTCGGCATACCACAGATTGTCAATACCGTCTGGTACATATGGTCAACCAGGGTTTGTGTTTCTCCCTGGTTCAGCGTACTGGTCAGATAACTGACCTCTGCCTTTAACTGCGGGTCAATATCCCGGAACTTAATAGCCCCTTCCTCACGCAGCTTCTCATAATCATCGGACGAAATATCCACATTATGAAAAAGCATGAGTGCCTGGATGAACTGTTCAACACCATCCTGGCGGTTGCTGTCCGTGAGGTTGATTGCGTCAAGCAGGGGAATAACCAACTCAAACGCACCAATACGGGCAAGGTTCAACGGGTATTCGATAATGGGAATGTCACCCAGAATATGCGGCTCTGCCTTAATAATCTGGGACTCAACAATCTCAAAATACTCATGGTCAGAGTAACAACTGTAGTGAACCAATCCGTTATCATCCACCACATACTTGACACCAAGCAGCGGCTTATTGCCCAGACCGTTGTTATACACTACGAAAGTATTACGGGGGTCAAGGGTATAGATTTCAAACGGGGAGTCATCATCCTCACCGACTGCTTCATCGGGAAGTACCATGCGGAAGGACGTACCGCAGATATGAAACCAGTCTGCCAGTTCCTTATCCTTTGCGGGTTTCTCTTCGGCAAAAACAAATTCGTTAAGCTGATTGATTGCGTCTGCAATATTCTCAGCGTTACCACGAGATACATACTGTAGTGGTTCGCCCATCAAATATCCCGACTTGAAGGACACGATTTCATTTGCCCGGTTCTCTACGATTTTGTTACAAATCTCTGGACGAACCTGCTTCTCACGATTGAGAATAGGCTGCAATCCCCGGTAGTAATACCAGAGATACTGAATTTCACTGCGGTTCTCCCAATGATAAGGAAGTGCCTTGTTAAGAATAGCAACTACATTCTCAATGGTCACTTCGGTTTCATCGGACTTAATCATTCGTCTACCATATAGACCGAAAGACACACAAGCCACCTCCTATCCTATATTTCTACTGTAATTATAGCACTCTTCAATGCTTATTTCAAGTAATTTCTTGATTATAACCATTGAAGAGTTTTTGAGTAAATTTAACATGGACGCTTGAATACCTCCACCTTTGCACCAACCAGTCCACGCAGTTCATTCTCAAGCAAAGAAAGAGAGTCGGGTGCGTCATCGTGCGGCACTTTACCAGACCGGGTGTAGGTTGTGACCTGCTTCATAAACATGGCATACTGACTGTTCCGTGCATAGAGTGACGGGTCTTTGAAGTAAAAGTGTTTGATAATGTTATCAGAAGCGAACTCGATACGGGTCTGCTTATTGCTGATAGTCCTCTTCGTTCGGATATTGCAGACATACTTTCGGTCAGTCAAAATCTGTTGTACATCCCTGGCAAAATATGTACCTGCATTATTCGACTCAAAGGTTCCTGCCACCACAAGATTGTCCATCAGAGCCTTTGCACACTCTGGCTTCGTAACCTCTGGCGGGGAGTCATCGAACACTACATCCACAATGTAGACCTCATCTCCGTACACCGCAGCAATCGGCATAGAGCAATAGTCAGCACCCTTGTCTGCTGTATCACAAACGGCAATGATACTGTCTGGCTCACGGTCTACAGGGAGTTCAAAGTATCGGTTCAAGGACGCTTCCGGGAAAAGAATGCCCTTCGCTTCAAACGGCTGCTGCTGAAACTCAGATTCAAACTGTTCTGCCGAAAGCATTTCTCTCTGGTCACGGAAGTACTGCGTGGTGAAAACCTTCCTGCCCTCACGAATGTATTCAAAGTTACTCTCATCTGTCACTGGGTCAAGAGCCGGGGTTTCAATAATCTTGCACCGCTTACCCTGCTTCCGCATTTCCTCCTGCAAGTGACCGATAGGGTCATACAGAGAATATCGTGTACCACAAATAACGATAGGCGTACCCTCAATGGCACGTCCGATAATATCACCCGAAATAACCTCCCACTTGTCATCAAGCCGCTGTCTGTTCTTCGCTTCCTCACGTCCCTCTACGCAGTCATCAAGGTAAAGAAGGTTAGTTGCTTCCGAAAGACCTACCTGCCGTGCGTCAATAGAACGGCACATGACCGTAGGGAATCGGGACTTGTGCAGAAGGTTGATGACCTTTGTATCAGCATTGGTTTGTACCAGTTTGCTCTCTGGGAAAATATCATAAAAATGATAATCGTTCGGCTGCTGAATGTACTCAAGGCAACCTTTGTAGAAAGACTGAACAAGGTCATCGCCTGTACCCTCCATCAGCGTAGAGCGGTCTGGAAATTTACCAGAAAGCATATTCGTAAAGTTAATACCAAGCTGAGACTTACCACATCGTTTCGGCATGGAAATGGACAGAAAATCCAGTTTTCCCTCAAGAACTTCCTGGTATCCTTCCACATATCGTCTAAGGTAATGACGGCGGGGCAGGTAGAACTTCTTATCAAGTGGCTTACCGTACTCCACCGCCTGTAAGTATGCGTCAAAATAATGGGGCGCACAAAACAGCAAGGAACGAAACAGCAGATTGTCAAATTCCTCTGCCGTCTTAAAATCCCTGGTATCTACTGCCAGTTTCAGTCCCGCTCTAATTTCCTCCTGTAAAGCCTGGTTCCATTCGTGAGCCAGTCGGAACTCTGTACCCTCATAGTCACGGCACAGGGCGAACTTATCATCATAGGCTGCAACATCAAGCGGACCCTTTAAGATAGCCCGGTCAATGCTGCTTTTCATCTTACTATAATCCATACATACCTCCGTAAACAAAAAAAAATGGAACCGTCAATTAAGACAGTCCCATTGGACAAAACCGCAACTTACTTGCAGTTACCTATTAACTTGAAGGGCAGGCACAAGCACCATGCCACAGGTCTGACTACGATATTCCAGGTGACCCATGCACAAAGCCAGAAGAATGATTTAATACACCACCATAGGAACCACAGGCAGCAGAATAAAATATAGAACATGGTTTCACCATCCTTTCTCTCAGCGTGGTAGGGTAAATTATAAAATCTGTATAAGTTTTCTTAGTAGAGTCTTTACTATAAAAACTTAGTGAAAAATTCGATTTTACCCTACCATGTCTGTCTGACCAACCTCATATCCACCTTCGGGGATAGGTGTTTCATCGGGAACAACCACGATTTTGTATCCCATAACGCTCAACATATCACCCAGTTTTGCAACTGTAGTGTTATCGCTCTTCTTCGGGTTCAGTCTATCCCAGAGAGCCGCCTGCGTAATACCCAAGGTCTTTGCCATCTCAGCATTCGTTATATCATGCTCTGTCATCAGAGTCTTAATCAGTTCTTTTGAAGTCATACGTTTTCCTCCTGTTCAAGATAAGGATAGCATTAAAGTTCTATCTTGTCAAGTTATATCTTGAATCTTTTTTATTTTTGCGGGATTTTCCAGGCTCACCCGCCCCGGCTGCCGGGGGTCTATATCCCCCGCCGGGGTCTATCCACAGGATGACTGGGACAGCCTGCACCACAGGCAGAGCGGCGGGACGTGGTGAAAAAGTTTGAAAGAATATCAAGAAATATCTTGACAATAAAGATATATCTTGATATACTTGTATCAAGATAAAACTTGATAAACAAGTTTGAAACCACAGCCGCCCACCATGGCAGCACCAAATACAGGAGGTAAACAGATGAAAGCATACAACGAAATCAAGAAAGAACTGGAAGCCAGGAAAGACCGCAGCGCATGGGATAAGGGCGTTACAATGTACGCTCTTGAACTCCTGGAAGAATACCGGGAGCGGGCAGAATATGAGGGCAGAGAAGCCGCAGACCGTGCAGAGTTCAAAACGTGGTTGCGTAATGGTGCGGACTCCTGGGAGTCCTACAGCTATGGCGGTTCATCCCTCATTTATAACGGGGACATTGCAGAACGGCTCTGTTGCCCGTCTGAGTATAAGCGCACCCGTGAGGGTGAGCGCAGACCTAACAGCCGCGAAGAATGGTTAGACGTTCAAGCAAGGGCTTTACAGCAAGCCGCTTGCAGACTCTCCCGCATAGCATTTTAAACACGTTGCGCCGTGTATAAATAGCCAGTTAGGGCGCAAGCGTCCCGGCTCTGCCGGGGGTCTGGAAAGTGTAGACTTTCAAACCTGCACCACAGAAAAAACCGCATACAATAGCAAAATGCACAAATAGGAGGTTGTACCATGAATAAAATACAGATAAGCGGCTATATCCGCATTACTAAGAAGGAAGCCGCCCGCCGTTATAATGCGGGTGAGGTCATCCGCTTGACAGCTTGCAAGCTGTCCCCGGTTTCCCCGTGGGGTTGCTACTCAGACGCACAACGGGAAAAATACACGCAAGTTAGCGGGGACGGGTTTAACACTACAATAGCCCGCAACCGTGAATTTGAAACCGTAGTTAATGCGTTCATGTATTACAACTGTACTAACGAAACGGGCAGATACCCGGCATACTGGAAGAAAGAAGCATAAAAGAAGCCCCGCCGCCGTGCGGGGTATTCTTATATAAGGAGGTATAAACATTGTTTAGAAAGACCTGGGAAACGCCGCAGGGCAGTTATTACAATCTATTTTCCGATATGCTACAACAACCGCATTTACTTGTAGCGGGGGCAACGGGCAGCGGTAAAAGCGTAGTCATAAATGGCATTATTACAACGGCATTAAAGGACAGCCCCGCCGCTGTACAGTTCATTTTTATAGACCCTAAACGGGTTGAACTTGTAGACTATAGACCATTACCGCATACCCTCAAATATGCCAGTGAACCGGGGGACATGGTGCAAGCGTTACAATATGCCATGGATACCACGGAACGCCGCTACAAGGCTATGCAGAGCCGCCACGAAAAGAACTATAGGGGCGGGGCGGTCTATGTAGTTATAGATGAACTTGCGGACTTGATGACAACGAATAGAAAACAGGTGCAGCCACTTATACAGCGTCTTGCACAAATAGGAAGGGCGGCAAACGTGCATATTATAGCCGCTACACAGTGCCCGCTATCCGCTGTTATCCCTACCCCTATAAAAGTAAACTTTGATAGCCGTGTAGGACTCAGAACCCGCAGCAAGCAAGACAGCCGCAACATTTTAGGCTTGCCAGGGTGCGAAACCCTACCCCGTTACGGTCAAGGCTATTACATGACCCCGGCGGGCTTGCAACTGTATAATATACCTATGTACAGCCCCGCAGAGGTGCAGCGGCTTGTAAACTATTGGAAGCACCACAGCCGCCCCCGCTTGCGTTGGTTATAACACACGAAACCCCGGACAGGTTCACAGCCTGCCGGGGTTCTTTTATGTCTATTTGCTTGTATGCCCTCACAGCCCCGCAGAGCCGCCCAGGACGGGCGCAAGCCGTGCGGGGCTATAAAACTATACCATAACTGGCATAAAAGCCCATAGAGGGCGCAGAGGGGCGCAGAGCGTCCCACACCTGCACAACGTCCCACGGCAGCACCACGGGCGGCGGGTGGTCTGTCCCTGCCCAGGGCTTAAAAGCATGGTGAAACCCCGCAGCCTGGGCGGGCGGGTCTGCCGCAGGGCAGGCAGCAGGCGGGCAGGGGTTGCCGCCCTTCTGCCCCTTCTGCGACTTTTGAAATCAGTCTTTCTGCCCTTCTGCCCCTTCTGGGCTTTCTGCGATTTCTGTAAAAGTCCCTTCTGCGGCTTCTGAGCCGTCATAAGCACTCTCAAGGTATTTCTGCTCAAGGGCTTTCATGTCCTTCTGCTCTCCCAGAGGATTGTTCGGGGTGAGTACCATTTCTGTCTGGTCTTTCATGCCGTCATAGTTCTTCTGCCAGAAGATACCCGTGACAGGGTTCACCTTGCCGTCCTGCATAAGACCCTCACGAAAAACGCCGCAGAACTGGCGAACTTTTTTGATAAAGTCAGTGCGGACAGGGTTCCCCTTCGTAACGTTCTCCCACTCCCATGCCTGTTCCTTCGTGATACCAATAGCCATATACGCAGCCTGGTTGCCTACCTTCATATCCCATTCAGAACACTTCTGCACATAATTCAAGAATCGTCTTTCCATTTCTGGCACGTCCTGTGTATCCAGTGGCTCCTTCGGCATAATCTCCATCATAAAGGCAGTCACCTTCGCATTGTACCCTTCTGGCATTTCTACCTTCTGAGACTGCATGATAGGACTGTTCTCTCTGGCTTTCACCAGATTCTTAGGACTGCTTTTTTGATACCCTTCTGTTCTTCTGGGCTTTCTGTCCCGGCTTCCCTTCGGTCTGCCCATCTTCTTCTCTTCTGCCATTGTCCTTCTGCACCTCCTTCTGCTTTGCTTCTTCCTGCTCACGCTTCCATCTTTCTACATAAGACTCCATGTCTATCTCCTTTCTGTCTGGCATGAGGTTGGTAGGGCAAATTCAATTTTTACAGTAAGTTTTTATAGATACGCGCGTACTAAGAAAACTTATAGTAAAATCTTATTTTACCCTACCAACCCTACTAATTTTGCCTTAAAGCTACTCCATAATAGAACAAAACGCCCTGGGTAACTGCCTTATCTGTATACCATTCCGGGTGTGCGGTCAGTTCTGCATTGAATTTCTTCATGCTGCACACATAATACCCATTGCCCTTGCACCACATCTTGTAGTTATCATAGAGGGACTTCGCACGGGTCTTACCTTCTGCGTTACGCTCACACTTCTCTTCCAGGAATTGCAGTACCAGGTCATTATCCTTTTCATACTGCTTAATGACTTTCTGCATACCCTGGGACATTTTCAGCCCGAAGCGGATATACTTGAAGTAGCCTGCTACCAACCATGTAAAGATACCCCGCATTGCCTCTGGGGTTTCAAAATAGTCCTTGAGTCCCTTGTCCTGTTCTTCATCTGTGAAGTGACGATTGAACTCAATGACACGCACACGGTCAGAAGCAAACAAAGACTTGTCCTTTACCGAAGGAAGGTCATTACAGGACAGCCACATGGTAAACTGCGGCTTGAAGGTGATAGCCGACTGATACAACTCACGGGCGGTAATGTCCTCACCGCCTGTGTATTGCTTAATCGTAGCTTCGTCCAGTTTGCCTGCAGTATCTGACTCACTCATGGTAACCATACGCTTACCTTTCAGCTTTGCCAGTACCGGGTTCGCTGCTTCTGCGTTCTTCTGGCGGTCACCACGGCAGATAAGTTCCACGGGAGCCACGGTTGAATAGTCACCAAGTAGGTGCTGAATAGCGTCAAGCATGGTACTTTTGCCGTTGCGGGTGGTCTTGCCATGGAGGATGAACATACATTCTTCCTTGCTTGTACCTAAGATTGAATAACCCAAAGCCCTCTGCAAATAGTCTGCCTTGTCTGCTTCGTTCTGGGTAACTTCCTTGATGAACTGTTCCCATCGTGGGCAAGTAACTTCCTGCAATGTGTATTCAAAATTAGTCTGCATGGTCAAGAAATCATCCCACCTATGCTCACGGAACTTCATGTGTTCCAGGTCATAAGTACCGTTCAGACAGTTAATCAGATAGGGGTGAGTGTCAAACTGCGCCGCCGCAATCTTCATGCTATCCGCAGCGTCCTTCATAAGACGGTCACGGAAGCGGCGGTCACCCATCTTCCCCACAAAAGCCATGTACTGCTTGCGCTTTTCCTCATCGGTAATTTCTCCGCAGTACAGAGCCATAAGTCGCACAAACTCCTTAATCTTTGCAGAAACCAGAAGCGCACCCACATCCTTGTGCCACTTGCCAGTCTCATAGGTGTACCAGGACTTTGCTTCGGGGCAGTAGCGGGTGTCATTCTGATAGCACTCAGAGAAGAGGTCAGCCATGCCCGCTTCATCCCAGGAATACCCAGTGGAATTATCCTGGTAGGCAGTTTCCGGGTGGTGGTCTTTAATGTAATACAGCTTTCTGCTTATGTCCTCAGAGGTGATATACCTGCCATTGGACAACTGAAATAACTCATCACTCACTCTTCTGTACCTCCTTTCTCTCTTTGTACTGACTGCATTTTGGAGTGCAGCTATAACATAAATCGTATTTCAAATCGCAACACAGGTTCCAGTCACCGCCACCGATGAAGTGCGAACAGGTTGCACAAGTGTCTTTCTCACCATTCATCGTCATAATCTCCTTCCAATGTATTGTGAGGACAGCCAGGACAACTGCTTACCCATTCTCCGTTTTCATCCAAGTGGTAGTCATCACCGTATCCTCCGCATTCATAGCAATAATCGTAGTCATCCATGGTTCTTTTCCTCCTTCATTATTTCTTCCCAGTCGGTTTCTGGCTCTAACGGACATTGATACCACTTCTCAAGTGAAGGACAGGTACATCCAAGGTCAGAGTCATACCAACCACACCTACAATCAAAGCAGGGATTTCCAGTTTCTCTTCTCATCGTCTGTACCTCGTCACGCTTTCTGTAATGGTTTGCAGTTCCCGGTCATCAAGCGGCGGTTTACACTGAGTCATGTTGACAAATTTCAGTTCCGCATAAATCTGTGCCGGGGTGTAGCCCGTGTTGTGCATTGCTCCTGCCAGGGAAGTGAGTGACAGGTTTCTGCCCCCGGAAGCAATCGGCGGGTAATCGGGGCGAACTGGAATCTTGCCGCCCTCTGGCTTATTGAACTTCGGAGCGTATATCTTCTGTACCAGTGCAGACTTCCCACCGTTCTCTTTCTCAACCTCTTTGAAGTACTTCTCCACCACATAATCAATGGCTTCCTGGTTCTCAATGATGGTTGGAAAGATAAGCTGCTTCCCGGTCATAATGAAGAACCTGCGGGCTTTGTAAATCTCAACACCTGCAAGGTTATTCTTACCATGGAAGGGAAGTGTACCTCGCAGCAGGATATGTACGCCACGTCCGCTTCTGGACTTCTCTGTGTAGGACTTGCAGGCGGTCATAATATCGGCGCAGAGAGGGGTCATAAGACCGTCCTCAAAGCCTGCGTCAATATCAATGCCAACCAGTCCGTTGTCTGCGAACACAAATCCCAGGTTATCATAATAGCCGTTCTCTACTGCCCACTCTGCCTGCTCAAAGGAACTCCATGTATCCGGGGCAGTAGAGGAAGCGGCTTTCTTCTCAAAGGCTTTCATGGGAATTTTGGAGTTATCCCAGGCACACACCCACTGATTCATATTCTTTAATTCCTCTGGTATTTTGGAATAATCCTTCATTCCCACACTCTCCTTATCCTGTGATTAACTGACTGTACGGCAGGGTTTCTACCCACTTGCAGAACTCACGCCACTCATCCAGTTTGTGATTCTGGCGGGAATGGTACATATTCTTGAGAACGGCGTAGTTAAGCTGTACGGTTCTCTTCTGGTTGTAGCAGGTCGGTAACATCTGAATCATCTGCCACCAATCCTTCTTATCCTTCCTTTGCAAGAAATCCAGACGGGCATTATTCATAGCGTCAATGACCATGCTGAACACAATGAGGTTCGTAGCGGAGAGGTGTTCCGTGCTGAAATCGCTCAGAACGAACTCTTTTGCCTGGATTTTGTGCATGGTGGAACAGGAGTTTGCCACAGTGCCTACCTTGTAGGTATCGTACTCTTTCCACCAATACAGGGGGGCGGTAATGTCTGCTGTTACGGTAATCATACGCAGGTACTTCCCGTGGTCAGTTCCCGCAGCACCCAGGGTTTCCATCAGCTTCAAGTCATTGTCACCGACTGCGTAGCAGGCAAACGGAGTGCAGTCATGCTCCTTCGGATGACAGATACCGTCCCGGTCAATCACTCCGCACTTCCCGCAATCCACAGCAGGATAGCTGTCTGACTTTTCCCAGGAGTTCTTAGGATTTCTCATACCACGGATAGCCGCTTGCCATCCGTAGGTTTCGACTTCATCAATCTTTATCACAACTCGCACCATCCCTTCTGCGGACTCTCATGTAGTCCTTATAGTCCAGGTCATTCATCTTCGCTGCTCTATGCAAAGCCTGCTTCTTAGTTCCCAGTGTGCCGGGGATAGGCTCTTTACTACCTACCTCATGCACATAATAACGGCTGCTGCCTTTCTGCTTTGATACGGTATATTTCAGAATCATTTTCTTCGCCTTTCTTTTCAGATTCTCTATAATGTAATCTGGTTCCAACTTGCATAAAACACTGAACCAGCCAGAATAAAAGAACCGTTCCAGTTCTGTGATATTGCAGTCTGTTGTCGGGGCGATAAACCCTGCCAATAAACTGAAATAATCATCTACAGCCTGTTCCACAATCCCGAATCTGAGATTTTCCAGTCCAATGTCATGCAAGTTTCGTCCCCCCCCCATTACATAGACCTCCGTTCAGCAATCTCTGCCATCTTCGCAGCATTCAGACGGGTATCGCCATGAACACGGGAGTAAGACAGGTAACCGTTCATACGGTCAATCTTCGTGAGGTTGGTGCTGCCACAGACCGGGCAAACATCCATCTCAAGTTCCTGGTGTCCGCAGTCATCACAGTAAGCAAGGGAGAGGTTCACACCTTCGTAGAAACCAAGCTGCATTGCTCTGCGAACCAGAGTCTTGACTGCTTCACGGTTATAAGAAATCGGATAGCGAACGTACTGAATCTTGCCACCGTTGAACATATCCCAAAAACGCCCTTCAAGGTTTTGTTTTTCAATCGGGGTTAAGTCCTCAGTCACATGACAGTGGAAGGAATTGCTCACATACGGGCGGTCAGATACATTTTCGATAATGCCGTACTTCTTGCGGAACTGCTCAATCTGCAAACCACACAGGCTTTCAGCCGGGGTTCCGTAGATTGCATACAGCCAACCATCCTCATTCTTGAACTCCGTAACCTTCTGGTTGATATGCTGCATAACTTCCAGGGCAAACTCTCCGTCCTCTGCAATAGACTTTCCGTTGTATAGCCGCTGCAACTCATTCAGTGCTGTAATACCGAAGGAAGCTGTCATAGGTTTCAGCAGGGGTTTGATTTTGTCAGACGGTTTGAGGTGTCCACCGTATACGCCACCCTCACAGTACATGATAGGGTTGGTGCTTGCTTTCATCTCACCCAGATATTCATAGGTACGCTTGTGAACCCCTCTAATCATTTCCAGGTAGTAGTCCAGGACTTCATAGAAGTCACGGTTTTCGGCTCTGGCTTTTGCCAGAATCATAGGCAGGTGTAGAGAAACTGCACCGACATTGAAGCGTCCTACAAATACAGGCTTGTCATCTGCGTCCGCAGGCTTCATGCCGCCACGCTCAAACCACGGGGAGAGGAATGCACGGCAACCCATAGGGCTTATTACTCTACCGTACTTTTTGTACATCTCAGCCACATAACCGTCACCCGTAAGAGACAGCCAGTCGGGATACATAGTCTTGCTACTGCAATCAATACCTGCTTCAAACACATCCTCATTGAAGCCACCCTCACCGTGAAGGTTTTCGTCATAGAGGAAAACCAGTTTCGGGAACAGTACAGGCTTCTTGAATCCCGGCTTGCCCTCACCCTCCATGTGAACCTTGAGGAAAGTCTTGCTTGCCATCTTACCGAACACATCAGTAGCCAGTCCGAAGGTCATAGTGATGAACGGATAATCACCACGGGAGGAACCCACAGTGTTAAGCCTCATCTCAATACCCTGGAAGCCCTGTTCAAAATCTCGCTGCACCTTGCTCATAGCCCAGTCCTTTACGTCCTGGGTGAAGGTCTGCTGATTGCGGATTTCCATGTATTCAGCGCAGTACTTCTTGTAGGATTTCTCTGCATACGGAGCCAGAATCTTGTCCACTTCCGGGACAGTGAAGCCACCGTACTGCTGTGAAGCAGTAGCCAGGATAATATCTCCCAAAACGTCAAAAGCCGTATCAAGGGTTTTCGGCTCATTGTACCAGACGTTGCCCATCTCAAAGCCGCCGCTCATAATAGAGGAAATGTCGCACAGGCAGCAGTTCATAGTGTCAAGACGGGCTGACTGGTCATGGATATAAATGTATCCGTCCTTGCAAGCCTGCAACTCATCATTGGTCATAAAGAACTTGCGGTACAGCCGCTTATTCAGTTCGTTGAAAATCAGACAACGCTTCGTGGCAACCAAGGTAGAGTCCGTGTTTGCATTCTCCTTATCACCCAGAAAACGAATGGACTGAGATTTCTGATAGACCTCATCCATAATGTGAACGAAATCCTTCTTGAAGTTTCGGTAATCCCTGTAAGACTTCGCAATCTTCGAGTTGACCTCATCAAGAACCTGCTCCACAATGTTGTGCATATCTGCAACGTGAACCTGTTCCGGGAAACGCTCAGTGACGATAGCCATAACCTTAGATACAATCTCATGGTACTGGGTATCGTCCAACTCAATCATTGCACGGGCGGCAGACTTACTGACTGCATTAACAATCTTCTGACCGTCAAACTGCTCAATCGTGCCGTCCTTCTTAATTACTTTCATGGAGTATAACCCTCCCTTCCTTTAAGGACTGCGGGACATTGATAACTCTCTGGTTGGTGGAACCTGCCCAGTGATAACCCACGTCCTTTAATGCTTCTTCAAAACGTCCGTCCACCAGAACGTCAATGTAGTCCAGAATTGCTCTACAATAGAAGTTGTCAGCATTTATCTCTTCCCATGTGTACCCGGTATAGAGCCAGATAGTCTTGTGAGGGAAGAACTGTTTGACCTTCTTCACAAGCCATAAAATCTGACAACGATTAACGGGGTGCAGCGGGTCACCCCCGGAAAGGGTAAGACCGCTAATATAAGGTTTGCTTAACTCCGTGCAAATTTCATGGAAAGCTGCTTTGTCAAACTCAACCCCGTCTGTGAAATCCCAGGTGATAGGGTTCTGGCAGTTCTTGCAGTGGTGTGTACACCCTGCAACCCAGAGAACCACCCGTAACCCGTCACCATTGTTCATGTCATCGTGTGTGATATTGTGATAGTTCATCAAATATCGCCCGCTTTACGATGAAGGGAGTTCTCCACCGTAAAGCCCTCTGGGTAACGGGCTTTCAGCTTGTCAACGTTCATCTGCATAACCGTATCAATGTCCGTACCCAGTGCGTCACACGCTTCTGCAATCATCCAAAGACAATCTCCCAGTTCCTTTTCCATGTGTTCAAGGTTCACTTCATGTCCCTGGTACTTCTTCTGTAAGATACCTGCAACTTCTCCCGCTTCGCTATTCAGACCGAACACTGCATGATACAGACGGTCAGCCTTGCAATCGTAGGGAATGCTGCAAGTTCTGATAGCCAAAGCCTGGTATTCTTTACCTGTCATGGTTTAGTCCTCCTTATTCCTCTGTGTGACAAGTGTTCTGCACCTTGTCATAAATATCTTCGTACAACTCCTGCTTATCGCCGTTATATGTGTACTCTGCATAAATTCCATCTCCGCTTACAGTGGTGGACGCAAGACACTTGTAATTCTGCAAGGTCTTACAACTCCAAACGATGAATACATTGTCCAGGTCAATTTTGGTTGCCCCAACCTGGTTGTTGTACCAGTTCACAAGTTTTCTTTTGCATACGCTTTGAAAATGAGCCATGCTCGTAATAACCATGGTTTAGTCCTCCTTCCATTCTTCCTTACTCAGAGGGGTATCGTTCATCTGGTCATGCGCTGCAAGGACGGCTACTGCCGCAAGCAGCACTGCACCACAGATAAGCCCGATGATAAAAGCCGGAATTGCAATCAATACTGTTACCATGTCGGAGTCCTCCTTTAATCGTTGTGTGTAATGGTGAACCCGTACTGCGGCAGGAAATTGATTTCATAATGGTACTTGTCAACACCAGAACCCGAAATATCTTCAACCACATAGAGTGTGTAGTCATTCAGATACACAAAATGCTTCTGGTACACGCCCTCACCGACTTCACAAATAATTTCCAGTTCGTTTGTGCTGTTATTGCTCAGAGAGAACGTACCCTCAAGCTGTAACAGAATGGTGTCGGTTCGTGCATTGATAACCGTCAGACGGCGGGTTACATTGAAGTTGTCGGCTTCCTTTCCGATATTGTAGGAAACCATGTCGGACTCCCGACTACAGCCTGTAAGCAGGCAGGCTCCCATTACCAGAGCCAAAAGTAATGCTACAAATTTTTTCATGCTATCCTCCTTTTAGAACTCGTCAAAGTGCTTGCGGATACTCTTATTTACCTTGTGGAAACCTACAATCTGCACCAGAAGCAGAATGAGGTAAAACGCTACCGCAAGAATTTCCGGGAGAAGTACTATCCACCATGCCCAGGTGATAACTCCCAGTAACTTCAAAACAACAAATACAATCGTCAGAACTTCCGTAAATCCCATTATCTTTTCCTCCTTAAATTTTGAAAATTCGTGCAGCCATCATGTCTGCGGTATGAGTCCACAGGACGTTAGGGTACTTCTCAATAGACTTCCCGTACTTGTCCCAGTTCTCCTTGTCATCAAAGGCTCCCATGTGCCAACGAATACAAGCCATTTCCTCATCTGTGAGGTCAACAATCTTCTGTGCCAGAATTACGGACTTGTCACCGTGTCCCGGCAGAAGAATGTCGGGGTTGTAGCTGTATGTGCCATCCGGGTTGTGAATGTACGAATCACACTTACAGAGGTCATGGAGCATACCCACAATGTAGGGGCTTGCCTTGCGCTTCCAGTTCAGACCCATCCTCTTTGTCAGAGAAAGCAGAGAAGAGGTTACAGTAAAGCTATGGTCAAACAGCCCGCCCTCATAGTTTCCGTGGTACTTCGTAGAAGCAGGAGCCGTAAAGAACCCCATTGCCATCAACTGATTTTTCAGACAGAACACATCCGTACTGGAAAGCCCACCGCTCATCAGCTTCTCAAACGCCTTGACACGCTTATCTCGTTCGCTCATACTCTTCATTCCTTTCATTCAATTTTATTGAATATAAACCATTGGAGAGTTTAAAGCTATACTTCTCCCTCTCCGCAGGTCATTTAATTAACCCAGAATGCTTTCCAGGTCGAACTTCTTACCGCTTGCCTTTTCAGCAGGTGCAGCAGCCGGGGCAGTAGCCGCAGGCTTGCTTTCCTTCTTTGGTGCAGGGGTTTCCGCTTCGTCAAAGCCATCCGCAGGCTCCTTATCGCCCAGACGAACGAACTTGAGCATTTTGCCCGGAGTCTTGTTAGACTCAACCTCTTCATGGTCTACCTCACAGCGGATATAGTGACCAACAAGTTCCTCATGGTCAATCTCCGTCAGAGTGTAGTCATTCAGTGCAGTCTTTGCGAAGTAGCTGAAAGCATTCAGACCTCCCTGGTTCGGCTCACCGTCTGCATTCAGCAGAGAGAAGCGTTCAGTGTGCTTCTGACCCGAAGCAAGCTGCATAACAATCTCCATCTTGCCGAAGTCCTCTTTGTACTTGACCTCAACAATCTTAAAAACGTGGGTTCCCTTCGGAATAAGCGTGAAACCCTCACTCAGTCCAATCTTTGCCATTTTAAGTATCCTCCTTATAAGGTGTTTAATATATCCAGAGATTTCTTCTTGAGAGAATCAATGCTCTGAGTATCTGGTTTGTAAATCTGCTTGAATAGGTGTTCCAGAACCGTAACCACGATGGAGTTTCCTGCCATCTTGTAAATCTGTGTTTTGGAAATACCATTCATTGCAAGCAGTTCATAATCTGAGTCTGAAAAACCCATTAACCGAAAATATTCTTTCGGAGTCAGTTTGCGGTATCTACTGTTTATCAGTACTTTCACCTCACGTCCCCCCCCCACTAACCGTTTTCAGTGTAGGGGAAAGACCTTCTGGCGAATAGATACGGTTCATCTGGTCATTGCCGTAGTGGTTCAAATCTGCTGCTTGAATTATCTTCATGGGCAAATCACCACCTTCGGGTCTTTATAGTCCCTTGACAGTAAGGTTGGACACGTCCCCCCCCTGTCTGCAATATGACCTGGATGATTACTGTCATGTCTTATGACGCTCTGGGTCTTTTCCTCAGATAAATAGAACTCTGTCGGGACTTCCTCATCTAAGAGGTCACCCATGCACATCTCAAGCGGAATAGTAGGAGGGAACTGGAAAGAGTGGTCATCCACGTCCTTACGGATGGAAACAATGAATACTCTCTCTCTCCCTTGTGGCACACCGTAGTCTGCGCTGTTGAGAACCTGCCAGTAGCAGTTATAGCCTGCATTATCCAGGCTTTCCAGTACGATAGAGAAGATAGAACTCATGCTCTTACTGGTAAGATTCTTTACGTTCTCGGCAATAGCCACTTTCGGTTTGCAATGTTCGATGATACGCAATGCGTCAAAGAACAATCCGCTTCGGGTTTTAGTGCCGTCCTCATTGACGAATCCACGCTTGTTTCCTGCAATGGAAATGTCCTGGCATGGGAAACCGTATGTAAGCAGGTCAATATCGGTCGGCAGAGCCTTTTCGTCCACTTTGGTTATATCCCCCAGATTCATACTTTCGGGAACGTGGTGCAGAAGAGAATAGGCTTTACTGGCGTATTTATCTACTTCGCAGTAAGCAAGCAGTTCATAGGGAATACCCAGATTATCCAGTGCTTTCTCAAACGCTCCAATTCCGCTAAAAAGACTGAGGTATCTTATCATGCGGACTCCTTTCTGGCTTTCGGCGTAAAGCGGTACTGCGGTTCGGGTGTGCCATGATACTTCTCAATATCAATGCCGTCCTCCTGCATTTTCGCCATATCGTAGCCAGGGTCTTTCATGGTCTTAGAGGTAATCCAGTCGAAGGAAGCACCACTGATAGTAACAGTCTTATCTCCCTCCTTGAACTGGCTGATAGCTTCCTTCTTGAGCATATCGGTAATCGTCTTATACCTCTTCTCATCGTCAGCTACAGTACCCTTGACCTCATCAATGTGTTTCTTCAACTGCTCTGCTTCGGCAACCAGAGCAGCAATGTCAGTGTCCGGGGACAGGTTGTTATCACGCAGAACTTTCAGAATGTCTGCGTCCGCTTTCTCATCGAACTTCGGAGAAACACCGCCCTCAACGTGGGTTTTCCACCACTTCTCAACCTTCTTGATGGTTTTTTTCAGTTCTGGATAACGCTCAGACAGCTTGAACGGACGAACGATGGTGTTCTCAGTGCTACACTGATATGCGTCCGGGTTCTCATAGTCCTTGTCACCCAGGAAGCTACACACCATAATTACGTCATCTACACCCAGAAGGTACGCATAGAGCGCAGCCTGCAAAGCGTAGTACTCTGGAACATCCTCAACCCAGTCCTCAGAACGCTTCGTGGTTTTCATCTCAAGAACCGTGGTAGGCTTCCCATCCTTGTCTACCAGAAGATAGTCCCACATACCACCGAAGATAGGACTGTCTTTGAAGAAGTCACCCCAGGTTTTCTGGAAGTAGTCAGCCCCGTACACATCCGTAGGAGTGATGAGGTTGGTCATAAAATAGGACTTCTTCATAAACTCAGCCTGCTTCGGCTCAATCGTCTTACCTGCAACGGTATAGATTGTGTCCTCAAACGGCTCTTCGTAGGTTCTGGTGATTGCACACCAAGCGTTGAACGGGGTTGTCCACTTGTTCAGCCCCATAATCGCCGCAAAGCGTGTACCTGTAATCTTCTTAGGACGCTTCGGCGGGGTGATAGTGATGGTCTTATCATCATTCCACTTCATGTTTCTTACCTCCTATGAACAGAAATCGTGTATCCACTTCCACGGACAATGCCGTGGTTACTGGGTTCTCATCGGCTTTTACCAATTCACTCAAGTCAAACCCCAGGTTCTTGAGATATTCCATTGCCAGTTTTGCGTTTTTCATATTGCTTACATTGGCAATTACATTCCTGTAGTTGTCGGTAATACCCTTAATCATTTCATTCTTTCGGGCTTTGATACCCTTTCTGATTTCCGTTCTTCCGTCCTCAAATTCTTTAAGTAAACAAGAACGGATTTCAGCTTGAGAACTCATATTTGCCAGTTTGTAAGAGATTGAACCATAGTAACCACAGAGGGTATCAACCCCCGGATATTCTGCTTTCACCTTCTCTTTGAAGGATTCAGTCAGACTGTAAGCCTGCTGCATGAGAGCCGAAATAGCGGTTGCCGTAGCGTCCAGACCGATTTTCTCATTCCTCTCTGCATAGTAAGTGTTGAGAGCCTTTTCACTCTGGGTTTCTACTTCGGCTAATGCCTTTTCGCTCTGCGACTCCAACCACTTAATGATTTGTCGTTTTGTCATTCTTTGCTTCCTCCAACTCAACGGCTTTGTTCAGATACCAGATTGCTTTCTGTAAATCTTCCATGCCATTTTTTCTTTTGTGCCTGTAGACGTACTTGAGAGCGTTGCACACGCAGAAGTTCTGCGTGGCTTCTACTCCCTGGGTTTCCACCATAACGTCAATGCACTCAAACTTCCCGGTTTCATAGTGAGCGGGATGGTTTACATTGTCAGCCATGACTCAGCCCTCCTTACTCACCGTAGGCGGCAATCATCTCACCAAGGTTCTGAATAAGCTGCTCACACGCTGCACGGGTGACATTGGTGAAGCCATTGGTTTTCATGGCAATCTGCTGAACAAACTCTTCCTGGTCGGAATCCTTGTCCATCAGAGTCTTGCAGGCTTCCTTGAGTGCCTTAATCTGCAACTCATCAGCCTGTCCATCAGTACCCGTCATTTCCTTCTTCGCTTCCTCACGCTCCTTCGGAGTAGCAGGCACAGCAGACTTCTTTTTCTTCTCCTTCTTAGCCGTTTCCGGGTTCGGAGCAGGAATCTCTTCATCTTCTACCTGGTCATCAGAACCAAGGTTTGCGTCAATGTCATCTGGTTCAGTAATATCCAGAACCGCCATCCAAAGGTAACGGCGCAGGTAGGTGATGGAAGAGCCAAGAGCCTGCATAGGGTTGGTGACTTCCTTGCCTGCATTGCTCACAATCGGCTTCACCTCACGGTACGGAACACGGAACTGCATAGGTGCTTCCTCAATGTTGTCCACGTTGTAGACCTTCATCACAGCACCCTCATCCGTGAAATCAATCTCCGTGGTAAGACCCACACGGGCGAAGATACGGGTTGCAGGCGGCACAATGTCCTCCAACTCAAAATACTTGAACTCAAGGTGCATATTCTTGCCTGACTTCTGTACCTTCTGATTCAGAAAGTACAGTCTTGCTTTCGCCAACTTCTGGCGCACGTTCATTGCTTCGTAAATATTAGCCATTGCTAATGTCCTCCTTATCTTTACTGAACTTCGTACCAATCATCCGCAAGCATATCCGTCTGACTTGCAAGCCAACCAACGCAGAAACGGTCATCAGCGGTTTTCATAACGATGGACGGGGATACCAGGTCACCTTCAAGGTCTTTCACACAAGAAAGGTCAGCGTCCGTGGTAATATCCATGCTGTGTGCCAGGAAGAGGAACATACCCTTGCCGTTCCAGTTCTTACGGGCTACCTTCTTGCCCTTCTTGAGAGCAGCAATCGCCCATCCGAAATTACGCAGTTTCTTCATCTCTCCCGCAGGTTCGTTGACGTTCTTCGGCTCATCCTCATGTACGATTTCCCAGTCATCACGGGTGACCCAAATCATGTTACGGGGGAAGAGTGCGATAGTCGGAAGTTCCTCACCTCCCTCAAAATGGTTGATGAGTTCACCGTCCTGGTTCATGTACCAGTAGGCTTTCTCCCACTTAGGTAACTTAATCTTCTTGCCTGCCTTGAGTGCCTTTTCAGCTTCACTGAATTTCATAATCTTAGTCCTCCTTACCGAACAGAATCTCTTTTACTTTGGTTGCGAACAGCATACCCATCATCGGAATGAGCAATTTGCCCATACCCTCAATGTTCGGGTCATTGACCTGTTCGTGAATTGCCTGCTTCACCGCTTCATCGAACTCAACCTTGCTAATTTTTTTTTCTTCCATTGTCTTATCCTCCTTAATCGAATAATGCTAAAGATTTCTTTTTCAAGGAATTGATTCTCCTTGTATTCTTCCGGGGTGGTTTCACACCCAGGAACTCACGGATATTCTTCTGTGCCAGTTTCAGATACCAGTTACGGTCTACCACATCAATAGCCAACTCATTGTTGTTGTCTACCATGCAGTGTACTGGCAGACTGGGAACCTTTGCGTCCTTGCCTGTTACAGCGTGGGTCTTGTAGATGGTTCCATACCGTCTGTCTGCCGTGGCATATACTCTGTTGACTTTCTGTACGGGAACCTTATCTTCACCCACCATTTGATAGCACCCGGAATATTTACCTCCAACCTTTGCAATCACCTGGAAGTCCAGGATATTCTTACTTGCCATTATCGTTTCTTCTGGGTCTACACCCTTTACAAAGTAATCCTGGATTGCCCGTGCGACTATAACCGCATTGTTGTTGATATTCCATGCACCACCGCTCATGTTCTCCCAAGCAGGGAGTCCCATTTTGGTGAAGTCAATGTTTGCATTGGTCAGAATACCTCTAACCAGTGCGCCGCCCTTGACCTTCGGCTTGCCGTCACCCACAGGAACCTCAACGTAGTTATTTACATCTCGCTGCACGATTTTCTGAATGAAATCCTCTTCCAGTTCAAACCCGGTTCTGTCCTGCCATTCCTGGGTAATTTCCTGCCATTTTGCTTCATCGGAGTTGTCGAAACTCACCATAATACCATCCGTGTTAAGCTGAATGATTTTCAGAGTCGGACACTCACTGACCAAGTGCATTGACAGTTCCAGTAGGAGAAGCTGTCCTGTGATACAAACTGAACGTCCCATCAGAGGGTCATACAGGTCATTGAAAGCCACGCCATCTTTACCGTTAAGCATGGTTCCGTAGGTGGTGTTCAGTACCAGTTTCAAAGCGTTTGCCGTGACCTTATCCCCGGCTTTCTTCGCCTGTACTCTTTCTTCCAGGGTATCTACATATACCTGCGGGGATGGGATATTGCGGCTACAGAAGCCGTATTTCTGTCCCTTTGAGAGAGGAATGGTCATCAAGTGCGGATAATAACTTGCCACGTCTTTGTTTCGGATTGACCTGCCCTCAGTAGCTTCTTCAACATAAGTAGGAATTGCACCGTGGATACCTCCGTAGGCTATCGTGCATTTACACTCACCAATAGAGAAGTCCAGGGCGGCTCCCTTGTGCTTCACACCCTGCTCATCGTAGCCACCAAACAGAAGGTAGTTCGGAATGTTCGGGTCATGCAGCTTATCAAAGAAGTCAAATACTTCCTGCGGAATATACTGTCTGAGCAGTTTGTCCGGGTACTGATAATCTCTTTCGTCTGTCCATGGTTTCTCTGGTTTCTGGGCTTGCAGGTACACGCTTGTCAGTTTGGCATTGGTCATATACATAGCCTGCCTGTCTGTCAGACCACGCTTCCTGCCTACAGCCGCTTTATTATCCAGATAACCTTGCCGCAACTTGAAAAGAATCTCCGTTGCGTCCACATCATACTTACAGTAGTAAGTGGTCTGTGCCTTTTCTGATTCAGAGAGAACGTGGTCAACATTGAAATCAACCTCTGTTTCCTCAATCGGGATACCCAGGTGGGCTTCAATCCCTTTAAGGGATACACCGTCCTGGCAATCATCCTTGAGGTCGAAACTGTCAAAATAGACCCGGTACTCTCTCAGAGCGGGAATGTCCCACCCGTTTAATTCGTGAACGATGATGAGGTCATTTATCTCCTTCACCTGTTCTGGGGTGAACCCACACATAACTGCCTTGAGTATATGATTATCGTAGTGCTTGTTGTTGAAGCCACCCAGATACGGGTTACGCTCCATGAAAGCCAGAACTTCATCATTGTCATTCCAGATAACCGTGTACTCTCCCGTGGCTACTTCTTTGAATACAAACAGCCAGTCATGGGCAAATACCTCACAGTCGAATATGTAGGTTCCCTCAACCATCGTTACACCGCCCTTCTTCCAGAGCCTTTTGTACCTGCAAAATTTCTTGTCTTGCCTGTACGCAGCGGCGAATCATTGACGCTTTGGAGTGTTCGGGAGGAATTATGCCCCACTTGTCGGGTTCGACTCCCATACTCTCTTCTACGCCTGTCAGAAGAAGTTGAGCCGTAGTGAAGTGGTTCTTCACACTCTTCGTCATCTTCATCTTCGTAGTCCTCCAAGTCATACCACCAGTTATTTGCCCAGGAGAACAGTGCCAGGTATGCCATGCACAGAACATTGATGAAGAGCATTGTCATTCCGTAGACTTCATCATCCAGAGCGCAGGCAGTGAACAGCCACGTTATGCCTACGATATATCCGATTGTTTTCAGAACTTTATTCTTCATGTCAATCTCCTATAAATTCGCACCCGCACTTCCTGTAACTGGTGCAGCGTTGTTTGAAAGATTTCTGCAATGACCGTATGCAGTCCACATAGTCATAAGCTATTGGCTGCTCCTTACCGTCAAAGGTTCGGGCAATACGTCCTACACTCTGAACTATCACTGCGTAGTCTTTCTGGGGGGTTGTTAAGTACAATCTGTCCAGTCTGGGAATGTCCAGACCTTCTTTTGCCAGGGAATATGTTGCAAACAGATACCGTTTCTTGCCAGTCCTCATATCCTCAATAGCCTGTTCCCGTTCAGCTTTCCGCTTCTTACTGGTCATCTTTCCATCTATCACCGCTGCCTGCGCTCTTAACTTCAAAGGTAACTGCTCATACAGGTATTTAAGATGGTCAACCCTTTCTGATAGAATCAGATTGAAATGCTCACGGTTCTCAACTAAGTCATCAAGAATAATCTTGTTTCGGCTCTCACATTCTGTGAGATAGGTAATCATTTTGCAGTAGTTAATTGTGCCATCACTGTTCAGATAAGCAGGACTCAGTTTCACGTTCGTACCTTTCGGCAGGACACTTACTGTCATAACCCTGGACTTCACTGCTTCATCTGGAACAGTCCATACTACTTGACCCAACATTGCGTAGGTTGCTTTTATCATGCCGTCCGAACGATGGACGGTTGCTGACAGCCCGAACTTATGTCTGGCACACAGCGTATTCAGTACCTTTGAGAACTGGGTTACCGCTGTAGGTGTACCGCTTACTCTGTGACACTCATCCACAATCACGCAGTCCCACTCATCTCTATATTGGTCTAAGTCCAATTTGCACATGGTCTGGATTGTGGCGAAGGTCATAGCCTTGCCGATATTAACCTTTCCTTCGGTTATCGTTCCCAATAGTTCCGAATCAACGTACTGTTCTGCACGGCTCTTGCTCTGCGTCAGCAAGTCTTTAGTGTGTGTCAGCCAGAGGGTTTTCACGCTCAACGCACACGCTAGGGCAATTCCCATCTGAGTCTTACCAGACCCGGCAGGGGATTGTAGAATGCCGTAGTGGTTTATCAGCATTGCCGCAACTGCTTCTTCCTGGTAGTCATACAGCGGAACCTTACCGCCGTAGTCAACCTTCTTCGGCTCTTTGAACAGCTTCCTTACATCTCCTTCCAGAAGCGGCAGGATTGCTCTCAGACACCCGAATGGGAGAATCAAGCTATTTCCGTTCACCTCATAGAGATAAAGCGTTCGTGGGGTATTCCCAAGCCACAGGTGCATTCGTGCTTTTTGCTGATACTCTGGGTTTGTCATTTCCAGGTTCTCTTTACACCACTTAATCAGTTCGGGTGAGGGGTCAAGGATTTTCAATCGGCTCCCGATTTCTGTAAACATCCATTTCCTCCAACCATTCTTGAAAGGTCTTATACTCTGGAAACTCTGACTCCGTAATACTGCCCTGCCCGTAAAGCTGCCGCAGACATAACTCATCGAAGTGAATCATATAAATCTGTCCGTCATTCAGCTTCATAGCGAAGTAGCAATGCTCATTGCCCTGGGCTTCCCACATGGTCATAGCTGCTTCCTGGTTTGGTTCAATCCGGGATAACGGGAAGCGGTTGTTGGAACAAACCTTGCAGTCAATCAAGACTGCTATGTTGTCCCGAACCGCAAGCACGTCTGCGGGTTGTCCTACCTGGTTTTGTGCCAGATTGTGCGCCCAGAAACCTTGCTCTGCCAGAAGTTCACACAGTTCCTCTTCAAAGTGGTTTCCCATTGTTTTGTTCACTTGCTTCATAGGCTTCTGCTCCCACTGCACCTCACAAGGAGGTGCAGATTAACGATTCTTGATTTTGAAAGCGGGGCGAACGCCACGAGAGGAAGAAGCGTCGGCATTGTACGCATTCCCGGTGTCGGTCACACAAGCGAAGAGAGCGGCGGATTCTCTGACCTTGTTCATCAGCCAGTACCACTGTAAGTTCTCATCCTTACTGCCATCGAACGCTATACGATTTCTACGTTTCTTCATAGGCTTCCACTGCTTCACATACGGGCTTTCATACTCACCGTAGTAGTTCTCTCCGAAAATCTCTTTCTCAGTCGGCAGACGGAGCATGTCACCGTTGTCGAACGGAATCATCATATCCGTGAGTTCAACCGGGAAGAGATTCAGAATCTCACCATTCAGCTTTTTACGCAGGTCACTCTCTTCGTAACCTCCTTCATTGGTACGGGTGCTGTTCATCGGGTACTCACCAGGCAGGCAATCAACCAGGCAGAAAATCATGCCGTCCTCTTCCTGCTGCATAGCCATAGCCTGCACCTTCACACCGTCCGTGAGTTTGACCTTGATAATATCTCCAACCTTAAAAGTATCAACGTCAGACTTAATCATTCTTTTTACTTTCATTGTGTTTTCCTCCACTTGTACGGCTTACCGTATTTTTCTTGATACCAGATTTCAAACTTCTTGCGGTTTTCCTCATCTTTGAAGTATTCCTTCACCCTGTCAGCAAGGACAGAACAAAGTGCGCTTCCTTCTAATGTGCGAAGCATTAAGCCCCATCAACGAGGACAGAACCATTCTCATACTTGTCCAGAATATCTATGGACAATTCAATGATTGCGTCCGCTTTAGTACCGTTTCTGGTTCCCGAAATTACTGAACTCATCTCTGTCTTATCAGTCACAATACCCCGCAAGGCAAGCTGACCAATCAACCAGACGTAAGACAGCTTGTGCTTTTTAAGCCGCTCACGAATGTTTTCACGTTCCTCCACGTTTCCGCTTCCTCCTTTCATATTAGAATCTTGTAAACTAAAGTTGACAACAGACTCTTCAAAGGTTATAATGAAGCTACCACACCCATATACCATTGAAAACTCTGCGGGGTAAAATTTACAGCCCGGAGGGGCTATTTCTTATACCCTGTAAACAACTTTTGTTGACATACTCAGTATAGTAGAGATTTCCCAAATTGTCAACAGGTATTTTAGAGTTTTCCCAAATTTATTTTTAGGAGGGTTCTTATGGATACCTTAGAACGCATTTTGGAGTTACAAAAACAATCTGGATTAACAGTAAAAGCCCTTGAAGCTGCTACAGGCATATCTAATGGCAGTTTTAGCAAATGGAAAAAGGGAACCTATGCGCCCAGTGCCGAAGCTGTACTAAGACTGGCTAAATATTTTCACGTTTCTACTGATTATCTATTCTGTTTATCTGATTCACCTTGCCCGAAAGTAGAGATTTCCCTAACAGAAGAAGAGCAATTACTGCTTGACGCATTTCGTTCCGCTACCCCGCAAGGCAGATTCAACATTATTACCACCTGTATGTGTGAGAAGCGAAAAGGGGACAACGAAAGTGTCGGGTAATTGATTTCATAGAATGGAGGAAGAACCATGTATGAGGATATAAAAACAGCCTGCCTATACGTTAGATTCTCAAGCCATAACCAGACTGAGCAATCTATTGAAGGGCAGACCCGTGTTTGCCGTGACTTCTGCAAGCGGCATAATATTAGAATTGTAGAGATATATGCTGACAGAGCCACATCTGCCAGTAAGGATATAGAGAAGAGAGTCCAGTTCCTCAAGATGATAAAGGACTCTGAGAGGGGCTTGTTTGACGCTGTAATCGTATACAAACTTGACCGCTTCGCCCGTTCCCGGTATGACTCAGCCACCTACAAATATCGCTTGAAGCGTAACGGGGTGCAGCTTATATCTGCCACAGAGAATATCAGCAATGACCCGGAAGGTATCATTCTGGAATCCGTGCTTGAAGGTATGGCTGAGTTCTACAGTGCCGAACTATCCCAGAAAATTAACCGTGGTATGAGAGAGTCAGCCTATAAGCATAACTCTATAGGAGGGGCAATTCCTCTGGGATATAAGATTGAAGATAAGAAACTGGTAATAGACCCTAAAACGGCTCCCATTGTAAAAGAAGCCTTTGAGAAATATGCAGACGGAGAAACGGTTGCTGAAATCTGCCGTCAATTTAATGCCCGTGGGTACAAGACCTCAAAGGGTACAGCTTTCGGAAAGAGTTCTTTCACCAAAATATTCCGTAATGAGAGGTACATCGGAGTCTATACCTTCCATGACTACCGGGCAGAGGACGCTATACCTGCTATCATTGACAAGGACCTCTGGGATAGGGTGCAACTTAGAGTCGGTAAGATTAAAAATGCACCTGCCCGGAACAAAGCAAAGGTAGTCTACCTGCTTAGTGGTAAAATATTCTGCGGGCATTGCGGCAGTAAAATGAACGGAAATTGCAATGCGGGAAACTACTGTTACTATCAGTGTTACGGAAAGAAGAACGGCAATGTTGACTGCAAGAAAAAGAATATCCGTAAGGAGTTCATAGAAAGACTGGTTGCCCAGGACGCTCTATCACTCCTTACGGATGAATATGTAGAACAGATTGCTACTATTGCCTGTGAGAAGAATCAGCATGAGATTGAACTTGATTCAGCCCTCCCAACTATCCGTGACCGTATTCACCAGGTAGACTTATCTCTCAACAACCTTCTTAAAGCTATTGAGTCCGGGTCAGCCCCAGATATGCTTGTGAAGCGTATGGGTGAATTAGAGAAAGAAAAGAAAGACCTGCAAGCACAGGCTAAGAAAGAATCTGAGGATATTATTGAACTGGACAAAGCCCAGGTTATCTATTGGTTAGAACAGTTTCGGGGCGGCAGTATTGAAGATGAAGAGTTCTGCCGTATGCTCATTGACCTTTTCGTAAACTCCGTCACTGTATGGGATGAGGACGATAACACCTATAAGGTCACCGTTGCTTATAATTTAACCTCTTTACCGACAAAAACGTACCGCCTAAACAAAGGCGGTACGTTGTCGGATTTCGCTTCCAATGCACCAGATCGGAAATCCCAGGATAATGGTATCATATTCTTCAATATGAGCATCTGTATCTGTGATCTGTGGACGGATCTTCTTATCGCTCATCTCCATGCTGCTTCTGGATTTCTTATTCATCCAGTTTAAATCGTCATTTGTATATAATTCCTTTGGTGTGATCTCATACAGAGCACAATCTCCTGCTTCTGCGATCATCTCTGCTACTTTTCTGGTTGTTCCGCTTGCACTGAAATATGCTGCTAATGTTTTTTTCATGGCTAAAACCTCCTACTGTTGCTTAACAATGAAAAATAATAAAATGAAAAATGTGCAGGACCTTTTACTTTCATCCTGCACATTTATTATATAACTCTTTTTTCTATTATGTCTAATACTTATATTACATGGTTTTTTATGCTTAAAAAGCATTATCCTGAAACAAACTCATCTATCCCTCAAACACAGGATATTTTTTCTTATCAGCATCTGTTATTTTGCGGATCACCTTACAGGGGTTGCCTGCTGCGATCACACCATCCGGAATGTCCTTATTCACAACACTTCCTGCGCCAATGATCGTATTACTTCCAATGGTTACTCCCAGCAGCACCGATACATTGGTTCCGATCCAGACATTATCTCCTACTGTAATTGGCAGGGCAATTTCCAGTCCCCTACTTCTCTGTTCACTGTCAATAGCATGTCCGGCTGTAGAAAATACGCAGTTGGGCGCAATAAATACATTATCCCCAAAAGTAACTTTTGCACAGTCAAGTATGGTAACATTATGGTTCGTATAAAAATTTTTTCCTATAGAAACATTAAAACCGTAATCACAGTAAAAGGGAGCTGTGATCACCGGATCTGCTCCCATTCTTCCAAGGATCTGTCCCAGTAATTTCTGCTGTTTTTCAGTATCTGATGGCCTGCAGTTATTAAACTCATAGCACAGATCCGCACAGCGTGTTCTTGCTTCTATGATCTCCTTATCGTAATTTGCATCATACAGATAGCCATTTTGCGCCTTTTCCCACTCAGTCATTGCTCTGTCTCCTATACCCTTTCATCATTTCTCTTCATATACAAAAGGGGATAGGGATTTCCTTCCTCATCCATATCTGTCCTTTTGTATGTTTCAAAGCCCATATGCTCATAAAAGCCAACTGCCTGAGGATTTTGCTCATTTACAGTCAGTTCCTCTATCCCGTAATTCTGGATCCCGTATAAAAGCAATTGTTTTCCAAGGCCTTTTCCTCTTTCTTTTTGGGAAAGGAACAACATTTCCAGGCGGTGGTCTTCTATCCCCATAAATGCAGCTGGCTCACCTGAACCATTGACCGCAATAACCAGGCTCTGTACACCGGCTAATGCCTGTGGGACATACTCTTTTATCTTCTCAATTTCTTTTTCAGAAAGAAATTGATGAGTTGCCCTCACCGACTCTTCCCACACCTTTAAAAGCTGTTCCATCAACAATTCTGTGCGCTCTTTTACTTCATATATTTTCATATTTACCATACATTTCAAAATGTACCTTATGTTCTGGAACTTCAGATAACTTACGGCCTTCCGGATGCACTGCCGGTACACCGATCGATAAGACCGCCTCCAGACAATATTCCTTTGGATAACCTAAAATATCTCTTAGATATTCTTCCGTTGTTCTTCCATCAGGTGCCTGTCTTAAACGTCCCTGGATCCAGCAGCTTCCAAGCCCCAAGTCGTGGGCCATGTTGTGCATGTTGGACATAACAATGGAACAGTCCTCTGTCCATACGTCTGTCTTTTCCGGATCTGCGATCACAACGATCGCAGCTGAGGCGCCTGCCAGCATTTTCGCAGAACCCACGCGGCACTCAGACATTTTTTCAAGTGTTTCTTTCTTCTGTACTACGATCAGTTCCCATGGACGGATATTTCGTCCGGATGGAGAAAGCAGACCTGCCTCAACGATGGCCTCCAATGCCTCCTTAGAAACTGCTTCCTCTTTATATTGTCTGATACTCCGTCTATGCTTTAAAAGATCTAAAAAATTCATCCATGCAACCTCCTGTAAACAATTTATCTGTTATTCCTCCTCAGGATACGTAAAATGCCAGGACTTTCTAAACTCCGTCATCAGATCCATTACATCCTTTGTATAGTCCAGATGCATACAGGAAACATCCCCGGCAATCGCCTTTTCCATATCAGAAAGCTCATAAGCCAGTGCATCCTCATGAACTCCGGCCTTTATCACCTGGGTTTCTCCGCTTTCTGCGTCCACGATCTTCGCCTCCCAGGCCCTTGGATACTCCATGATCTCAATATAGCCCTTTTCGCAGGATACCATGCCTCTCTTTGGCTGCTTGGAGTGCAGGGACAGCATCACGGTAGCCATCTGTCCTTCCTTATTGGTAAGAAGCAGCCCCGCCTGCTCATCTACCCCTGTAGGCGCCGCCTTCATCTGGGACAATAACTGATCCGGCTTGGAGTCCATAAACCACCGGATAAAAGAAAGAGCATACACGCCGATATCCAGCATGGCACCCCCAGCCAGGTTCCGGTTAAAGAAACGGTTTTCCATGTTATATTCTTTAAAACTTCCAAAATTCATGGTGATCAGATTTACTTTTCCCAGCTTTCCGGACTCCAAAATCTTCTTCAATTCTTTATAGACCGGCATATGGAAAATGGTCATGGCTTCGGCAACAATAACCCCCTTCTCCTTTGCCAGCTCCAAAGCTTCATCCAGTTCCTCACTATTTAAAGTAATAGATTTCTCCACCAGGATATGTTTCCCATTTTCAATGGCCTTTTTCATAAACTGGATATGGGTATTATGAGGCGTTGTAATATAGATCACATCCACTTCCGGATCTGTGAACATTTCATTAAAATCCGTAAACACCTTTTTGATTCCGTACTTCTCTCCAAACTTTACAGCCTTTTCATAGGTCCTGTTTCCTACTGCATAAAGCTTTTTCCCATTTTTTTCCAGTGCCGTTGCCATTTCATTGGCGATCACACCTGTTCCCAGTACAGCCCAGTGAATTTCTCTCATCCTGCGCTCTCCTTTCCTGCGAAAATATTTTGCCAGTCTTCCTTATCGGATCTCTCCTTTTCTGGCTCTCCTGTTCAGTATAACCATAAATCCAAGGCAAAGCAATAGCTGCACTACAGATGACATAGGGGTTGCCAGTCCGATCTTAAATAAAGATGTATCTGGCCTGAGACTCATCAGATACGATACAGGCACACGAACTCCAAAAGCCCCGGCAATTCCCTGTAACATAACAAATTTGGTCTGTCCGATCCCATTATAAAGGGCCTTCTTTGCCCGGTCCATCCTTCCTGCGCCATAATTCTGGGCCACAAAAGCAGACATAGACTGCATAAAAGCAGATGAAATAAGCATAATAAAAGCACATACTTTCTCAGCCACTCCCACACCTGCAGAAGCGGTCACTCCCATGGAATTTACGATCGCCAGGATAATAAGAAACGAAATACTTACCAGAAGATCCTGTAATGCGATCGGCGCTCCAAGGCCCGCCATTTTCTTAAGTAACGTCTTGTGGATCCGCACATTCTCCTTCTTAAACACAAAGGGCAGCTGTTTCTTTCTGATAAATCCAAAAGACACGACCACTCTGACTACCTGTGCAAAAACAGTAGCACAGGCCGCTCCTGCAGTTCCCATATGAAAACCGGCACACAGCACCAGATCTCCTGCAATATTACAAACACAGGCGATCGCAACTGTAAAAAGCGGCGTTTTGGAGTCCCCGATCCCCCTGAAAATACAACCGATCAGGTTATAAGCAACAATAACGATCATACCGCAGCCGCATATCCTTACATAAGCAGCCGTCTTGTCAAAAGCCTCCTTTGGAGCATGCATAATACTGCTGATCTGAGGTGCAAAACACACCAGAAGGACAGTCATGACCAATGCAATACCAGCAAACATCACCATGGCCGTTCCCACTGCCTTTCCCCCTTCTTCCTTCTTTCCGCAGCCGATCAGCTGTCCTAAAAGCACCGTGGTTCCCATAGCAAAACTGCTGATCAGATTGGTCAAAGTCATCATGATCTGAGAACCTGTAGACACCGCCGATACATCCGCAGAAGACGCAAACTTACCCACAACCAGGAGATCCACAGCGCCGTACATAGCCTGCAAAAACAGCGCAAACAACACTGGCATGGCAAACAAAATAAGAGGCTGTAAGATCTTCCCTTCTGTAAATGTCGTATTTCTCTCCATTGTACATTTTCTCCTTTTTCACATTAAAAAAGCCGGATAAGAAGCAGGCATCTCAGCCCGCCATCTTATCCAGCTATTGTTTCTAAAGAACAACTTGCCCTCCGATGAACGTTCCACATATACTATAAAAATTTTCAAACATCAACTGCCAGATCCACATCTTTGGCTCAAATCATTTCTATTAATCTCTGTCATTCAGATAACCTGGTTCATTATAAATAAGAGCCATAAACTCTACATCAGAGTCAGAATTATTCTCAATGCTGTGATACTGTCCCACTTCAATAATACAGCAGTCACCAGGGCCAACCTTAGTCACAGACTTGTCATTATCAATAAAATCTGCTTCACCCTTTAAAATATAATATGGCTCAGTGTCATGTACATGCTGATGCCAGCCTACACTTGCACCTGGAGGAAGAACTACCTTAGCATACAGTCTGCCGTGTCCTAACAGCTCCTCCTTAGATACAATATGATGAACATACGCTGTTCCCTTACCTCCGCCTAAATGTTCCACTTCCAGAACGTTGTCTTTACGAATCATGGTCATGCCCTCCTGTTGAATATAATCCTGAAGCAATTTGAAACACTTTACTGCTTATATTTTCTCATTATACTCCATTTCTCTCATTTTTCCAAGAACAGGACGCGATTTTTCTTTCGCGAATGTTTCATTTTGCAGCAACCATCTGCTCTTATTCCCTTTCCTGCGCAAACTTCTGAAATGCCTTGGCTGCCACACTTAAAGGATACTCGCTGTCCCGTATCATAAGAACATTCCTTTCCGGAAATGCCTCTTCCAGATCAATGGCAAATACAACACCTGCTTTTAAGTCTTCCGCTGCAATCTCCTCCGGTATAAAACCAATTCCCAGATTATGGCGCACTGCCGGAAGGATCAGATCCGTAGTGGCCAGTTCCAGATCCGGTGAAAATGTCAGGCCATACTGCAAAAAATAGGAATTCAGGAAATTACGGCTGATCGCCTCGGAAGTAAGGCTGATCCACGGCAGATCTGAAAGCTCCCGCAAAGAACATTTCCGTCCCTTTAACTGCTCAAATCTGGGGCCTCCGATCAAAATCTCCCGATAGCTGCGAAGCACTTTCATTTTCAATGGATCCCCCATATGCAAAGGAAGAGACGAAACCACTGCCATATCCACCTTACCATCACGAACTGCCTGGATCGAGTCCCTGGTACTGTTATTTAAGATCTGAAAATGGACCTTCGGGTACTTCCGGCTAAACTCCTCCATTGCCTGAAACAGATAACAATGAAGGGCTGTCTCTGTGGCACTGATCGAGATCGTACCCTTTTCCAGGCTCAGCCTGTCCTTCAGATCACTTTCCCCTTTAAAAAACTGGGCGCAGCCTGCTGAAACATACTCAAAAAACTGCTGTCCCTCTGCCGTCAGCTCCATCCCCATCTTGCTGCGGATAAATAACCGGCACCCCAGATCATCCTCCAGCTTATGTATGGTCCTTGTTACCGCCGGCTGACTGGTATTAAGGGCAGATGCAGCCCTGGTCAGATTTCCATACTTTGCAACATAATAAAAAATCCTGTAGTATTCAAAATTAGATGTCATAACTAATGTCCCTTCTATCTAGCTAGCTTCGACTCACGGACACGCGCTAACGCGCTCATCTGTCTGCTGACGCAGACGGTCCGTTCGTGAATGACGCAAGAAAAACAAATGTCGCCTTGCAGGCGCCGCTTGTTTTTCTTTTGCGCCTTTCCATACCATTCTGATATGAATATAATACATTTTTGCTATTTTACAACCCTTTTTATTCGTGGCATATTATATGTGAAAAAAATAACGTGCATTTGAAAGGGGCAACATCATGGAAAACAACACCGGCACATGTCTTGAAAAGCAGCCTTTATGTGAGGAAATGCTTACAAAAATGAACGCATACTGGCGGGCAGCCAACTACCTGTCTGCAGGACAGCTTTACCTGTTAGACAATCCGCTTTTAAAAAAGCCATTATCCCTTGACCAGATCAAGAAAAAGATCGTAGGTCACTGGGGAACTGTACCTGGACAGAACTTTGTCTATGTACATTGTAACCGTGTGATCAAACGTTATGACCTGGACATGATCCTTTTATCCGGACCTGGACACGGCGGCAACTTCCTGATCGCCAATACCTATCTGGATGGAAGCTACAGCGAGATCTATCCAAACATCAGCCAGGACGAAGAAGGAATGCAGAAAATGTTCAAGCAGTTCTCCTTCCCATGCGGCGTGCCAAGCCACTGTGCTCCTGAAACTCCAGGTTCTATCAACGAAGGCGGCGAATTAGGTTACTCCATTGCCCACGCTTTCGGTGCTGTATTCGATAACCCGGATCTGATCGCTACCGTTGTAGTAGGTGACGGCGAAGCAGAAACCGGCCCACTGGCTACTTCCTGGCAGTCCAATAAATTTTTAAACCCTGTAACAGACGGCGCTGTTCTTCCTATCCTTCACTTAAACGGATACAAGATCAGCAACCCGACCATCTTCTCCCGTATCCCACATGATGAGATTGAAGATTTCTTCAAAGGCTGCGGCTGGAAACCATACTTCGTAGAAGGCGACGATCCAATGACCATGCACCGCAAGATGGCCGAAACCATGGATACCGTTATCGAAGAGATCAAAGCCATCCAGAAACATGCCCGTGAAACAGGAGATGCAGAGCGTCCAAAGTGGCCTATGATCGTTCTTCGTACACCAAAGGGCTGGACCGGACCAAAGGTAGTAGACGGCCAGAAGATCGAAGGTTCCTTCCGTGCTCATCAGGTGCCGATCTCCATGGAAAATCCGGAAGAACACTTAAAACTGTTAAACGACTGGTTAAGAAGCTACCATCCAGAAGAACTGTTTGACGAAAAAGGCCGTCTGATCCCGGAATTAGCCGAACTGGCTCCAAAGGGAAATGCAAGACTGGGCGCAAACCCACATGCAAACGGCGGACTTCTCTTAAAAGACCTGCGTCTGCCAGATTTCAGAACCTACGGAATTCCTGTAGAACCTGGAAAGACCAAAGCCCAGGATATGATCGAACTGGGCGGATACATCCGTGACATCTTCCGCTTAAATGAGGACAACAAAAACTTCCGTATCTTCGGACCCGACGAAAGCATGTCCAACCGTCTTTACCGCGTATTTGAGGCAGAAAACCGTGACTGGAACGGTGAATTAAAAGATGACGATGACAAACTGGCAAGAGGCGGACGTATCATGGACAGTATGCTCAGTGAGCATATGTGTGAGGGATGGCTGGAAGGCTACCTGCTTACAGGACGTCACGGTTTCTTTGCAAGCTACGAAGCATTTATCCGTATTGTTGACTCCATGGCTGCACAGCATGCAAAATGGTTAAAAGTATGCAACCAGCTTTCCTGGAGACAGCCGATTGCTTCCTTAAACTTCATCCTGTCCTCCAATGTATGGCAGCAGGACCACAATGGTTACACCCATCAGGATCCAGGCTTCTTAGATCACATTGCAAACAAAAAAGCAGACGTAGTCCGCATGTATCTGCCACCAGATACCAACTGCCTGCTCTCCTGCTTTGACCACTGCATCCGCAGCAAAAACTATGTAAACGCCATTGTTGCATCCAAACATCCAAGCTGCCAGTGGCTGTCCATGGAACAGGCCGTAAAGCACTGCACCCAGGGTATCGGCATCTGGGAATGGGCAAGCAACGACTGCGGCGAAGAACCAGATCTGGTCATGGCATGCTGCGGTGATACACCAACCCTGGAAACAATGGCTGCTGTCACCATTCTCCGTGACGAACTGCCGGAATTAAAGATCCGTGTTGTCAATGTAGTAGACCTGTTCAAGCTGGAGTCCAACACCAAGCATCCACACGGCTTAAGCGATGCCGAATATGATGCGATCTTCACAAAGGATACCCCTGTCATCTTCGCATTCCACGGCTATCCAACCCTGATCCACGAACTCACCTACGGACGCAACAACCACAACGTATCCGTTCACGGCTATCAGGAAGAAGGTACCATCACCACTCCTTTCGATATGCGTGTCCAGAACCAGTTAGACCGTTTCGACCTTGTAAAAGACGCCATCATGCATCTTCCACAGTTAGGAAACAGAGGTTCCTTCCTGATCCAGAAGATGAATGACAAACTGGTAGAACACAAACAGTACATTGCCGAATATGGCCAGGATCTGGAAGAGATCCGCAACTGGCAGTGGCACACTCCAGAAGACAAGTAAAACAAGTATATAAAAATACCGCCTGGGCAGCAATCCAGGGAGTATCCTAAAGTTTGTGTAAACCTCCAAACTGATGTAAGATAAAATTACTCAGTTTGGAGGT